>Ga0209061_1000805_pt1 | contig 66566 bp, 55 predicted proteins | sample Coa_R1_10_FD_187157 | JGI IMG/M metagenome (GOLD analysis project Ga0209061, IMG submission 187157) | Surface soil microbial communities from Centralia Pennsylvania, which are recovering from an underground coalmine fire - Coalmine... | ecosystem: Environmental > Terrestrial > Soil >... | reverse complement strand
ACGTGCTCGACGGAGCCACGTTCAAGGACGGTGTGAAGGTCACGGACGACGAGGCCACGACGCAGGACGAGAAGGTCGCCGCCTGAAATCGCTCACGCGGTCGATCCACAACTCTTGACAATTGCTCAGACGGCGAGCGCTGCGGCGAGTGCACACGGGTACTCGCGGGCGGCGTTCTATCTGGTCCAGGCGGCGTTCGAGCGCTCCGGGATGGTCGGGCTGCTGGACGAGCGGCCGGGACGGCGCGGTCCGCTGCGGCTCTCGCCCGAGGTGCTCGGGTTCTTGCAGGCGCGTCGGTGCGAGACGCCGGAGGCGTCGGGCGCGCAGCTGGCGCGCGAGCTCGAGGCGGCGCTCGGTGTGCGGCTGCACAGACGCACCGTGGAGAAGGCGCTGGGGGCTCGCGCGTGAGCTCGCGATTGTGGCCCGTCGGCGAGCCTGCGCAGGCTGACTATGAGCGGCTGCGTGCGCTGGCGCTGGCGGGAGACCCGGGCGAGGAGTCACTGATCGCGCGACGGTTTGAGCGCCGCGGGCTCGCGGGGTTGATCAGCTGGCCTGCGGCCGAGCCCGAGTATCTGGGGTCGCTGGTGGGCGCCGCTCGTCCGGCCTGGTGTGGTTCTGAGGACCCGCGTGAGCAGCGGTTACGTGATGCCTACGGGTTTCTGCTCGCCGATGGTGAGACGTGTCCATTACGGGCGGTGGGATGAGAAGCGTGAAAGTCGGCCTGTACGCGCGGGTGTCGACCGAGCGCCAGCAGGAGCGCGGCACGATCAGCTCGCAGCTGGAAGCGCTGCGCGCGGCCGCGAGCACAGACGGGCACGAGGTGATCGAGGAGTTCATCGATGATGGCTACTCGGGGGCGCGGTTGGATCGCCCGGCGCTGGATCGGATGCGCGACGCTGCCGAGGCCGGCATGCTGGACAAGGTGCTGTGCCTCAGCGCCGACCGGCTCGCGCGCGCGTACGCCTACCAGGTGCTGATCCTCGAGGAGCTTGAGCGCTTCGGGGTCGGTGTGCGGTTCCTCGAAGGCCCCGCGCACGACGATGATCCGCAGGCCAGGCTGCTGGTGCAGATGCAGGGGGTCATCGCGGAGTACGAGAAGGCCAAGATCGCCGAGCGTTACCGGCGCGGGAAGCTGTATCGCGCCCGCGCCGGGGAGATCCTGTTCTGGCGGATCTCCTACGGGTACCGGCGCGTGACGCCCGCTGATGGAGCGCCGGCGCGGGTCGCGATCTTCGAGCCCGAGGCGCAGGTCGTGCGCGAGATCTTCCACGCGTACGTCCAGCGAGGCCTGTCGGTCCGCCAGATCGCGTTGTGGCTGCGGGAGCGCGGGATCCCGTCGCCGAGCGGCAAGCCGATCTGGGGAACCTCTACGATCGACCGACTGCTGCGCAACGAGGCATACATCGGCACCATGTACTACAACCGCTATGAGTCACTGGACGGCGACGGTCCGCGCGGGGCGCGCAACCGCAAGACTCGTCAGCGCGAGCGTCCGCGCGAGGAGTGGATCGCGATCCCGGTCCCGGCGATCATCGACCCAGACACATTTGAGCGTGTCAAGCATGTCAGCCGTGACAACTCACAATGGAGCCCGCGCGGCGCCGAGCCGGGCGCTTGGCTGTTGCGCGGACTGGTCCGGTGCGGCCACTGTCATGTCACCTGTCACGCTCAGCGGATGCGGGGTCGCAACGGCACCTTTCATCGTTACTACCATTGCCCCAACCACGACGTGCTCCGCGCCGGCTCGGACGAGCGCCGCTGCCCGGAGCGCAACATCCGCGCCAACGAGCTTGACCAGTACGTCTTCGAGCAGGTCCGCCACGCACTGCTCGACCCCCGACAGCTGCTCGCCGGCGAGCGCGCGGTGATCGCCGGCGCCCCCGACGAGAACCAGCTCGTCGCCACCCAGCTCAAGCGCTTGGACGCCGCGATCAACGCGAAACAGCGGGAGCGGACCCGGCTGCTTGACGCCTACCAAGCAGGACTGATCGAGCTTGACGAGCTCACCCGACGGACCGCGACGCTCACCGCCCACCGCGACCGGCTGATTGCCGAGCAGGACACGCTCACCACGCGCAGCGCCGAGCTGGCCACCGAGAACCGGCTGCGCCAACGACTCGCCGGATTCGCCGAACGCGTCGCCGCGTCACTGGACGAGCTCGACTTCGACGCCCGCCAACGACTGATGCGCCTCGTCATCGAGAAAGTGCGCGTCACCGGCTGGCGGGTCGAGATCCACCTCAAGATCCCCCTCGCCGACGAACCACCACCCGACACCAGACCCGACAGCGGGCCCGACGACGACCCCGACACACGCGGACCCCCGACCGGCACCCGGACCGGGTCAGCCCCTGCCAAGCGATGTGCGCCTGCGTTCCGATCGTGGAGATGATGTGTGCCTTGTGGGTGATCCGGTCAACGACGGCCTTCGCGAGCCTCGGGTCGGGGAACACCTTGGTCCAGTCGCCGAACGGCAGGTTCGTGGTCACGATTAGCGATCCGCGTTCGTTGCGCTCGCTGATGACCTGGAAGACCAGCTCGGCGGCGCCTTCGGGCAGGTTTAGGTAGCCCAGCTCGTCGAGCGCCACGGCCTCGGTGCGGGCGTAGCGGCCGATCACGCGGCCGAGCTCGCGGCGCGATTCGGCCTCTTGCAGCTCGTTTGCTAGGGCGGCGAGGGTGGTGAAGCGGACGCGGCGGCCTTGCTGGCAGGCGCACACCGCGAGCGTGGTGGCGAGGTGGGTCTTGCCGCTGCCGCTCTCGCCGATGAACACGATCGACTCGCGGTCATCGATCCAGGAGCCGTCAGCGAGCGCGGCGATCGTGGCTTGCGGCACAGTCGGGTTCTCGTCGAAGCGGAACTCCTCCAGCCGCTTGATGATCGGCAAGCGCGCGTCGATCAGCCGGCGCTTCTCCCTGCGCTCGGCGCGTTCCTGGTGCTCGGCCTCGAGCAGCGCAGCGAGGTAGGCGACCGGGGTCTGCTGCTCGCGGGTCGCCTCGGCGGCGAGCGCCCGGAACCGGCGCTTGACGGTCGGGAGCTTGAGCTCGGTGGCGTGCGCCTCGATCAGCGCCTCCAGCGCCTGCGTCTTCGGTGACGGAGTCATCGTGCGGCCTCCCGCCCGAGCAGACGGTCGTAGTCGGTCAGGTCCGGAGCGGGCCGGTCGGTGGCCGCCAGGCGCGGGTCTAGGTCGGTCAGCGGCGCGGCGGGCGCCCTGACGTCGGCGCGGCTGGCCAGCACAGCGACGGCTCGACCGTCGTGCGCGCCGGCGGCCAGCGCGCCGCGGACGGCAAGCTCGATCCGCTCGGGTCCGTGGTCGCGCACGAGCATTAGCACGTCAACCATCTGCCGCGCGGCCTCTGAGGCGCCGACCTTGCCGGTGATCTGCTGCCAGAGCTCATCGAAGCAGTCTGGCCAGGCGCCGCGTTCGCGCTCTTGGTGCAGCGCCAGCGAACCGGCGAGCGCGCCAGGCTTGCGGGACAGCAGCTCGAGATAGTGATCAAGCCGCGCGCTGACCGCATGGCGCTCGGCGAGCCGTTCGTGGCGTGCGACCTCCTGCCCGTCGACGATCACGGTGATCTCCCGGGCGCCGACCCGCGCGAGCACCCGACGCCCGGTGAACGACACTGGCACCGAGTAGCGGTTCTGCCTGACCGTGACCAGCGCCTTGCTGTCCACGCGGACTGACGACGGCTCGCTGGTGTCAAACGGCTCGGCGGGCAGCGCCCGCAGCAGCGGCCGCTCGCGGGCCAGCGCCTCGCCGACCGTCTCCAGGCGCCCGGTGATCGTCCGGCCGAGGTCGGCCTCGCAGCCGGCGTGGATCAGCCGGTTGAGCTCGGCCAGGTCGGCGACCTTCGGCACCGGGACGAGGTGGTTGCGGCGAAAGCGGCCCACTTCTCCCTCGACGCCGCCCTTCTCGTGCGCCCCTTGAAGACCCGCCAGCGTGAACGCTGAGTCGAACAGGTAATGCCAGCGCAGCGCGATGAACCGGTCGGTCTCCTCGCGACGGCGGCCGCGGAGCACGACCTTCACCGCCGAGCTCAGGTTGTCGTATCAGACCAGGCCGAACACGCCGCCCAGCCAGGCGAGCGCCTCGACGTGACCCTCCAGCAACGCCTGCTGGGTGCAGCGACAGAACGCCATGCAGAACCCGGCGCCCGAGAAGCACGGACGCAGGTAGAACAGCTGCACCGTCGTTGGCCGGCCGGCGAGCACGACCTCGGCCTCACCCCAGTCCACCTCGGCCTCCATCCCCGCCTGATGGATCTGCAGCACGAACACCTCGCCCACCTCACCCAACTCACGCCGACGAGCAGCGACGTACTCGCGCACCGTGCGCTCCGCCACGACGGCACCGCGCTCATCGACCAGCCGCCGCCAGATCCACCGGGCCGTGTCCCGCTGCTTGCGCGGCGCCCGCCGATCAGCAATCAGGATCTCATCGATCCACCCACGATGCTCGCCCAACGCCGGCGCCGGCCTGCGCTCCGGCCGCTTGCGCGGCGGCGGCACCGGCGACTCCAGCGCCTGGCGCACCGCCCGCCTATGAACCCCGTACTTCGCCGCCAGCGCACGCGTCCAGAGCCCCTCGCGCTCGCGGTCTCTGCGGATCTGCTCAAACAGCTCCACCCTGGATCCCATCCCTTCTGCCGACCTCCCGTGCACGTGTTGACACGCGCACGCTCGGTCACCGGTCAGACGGAAGGTGGGGCCAGATCAAGCCGCCACACTGGGGCCAACTCAGACCGCCGTTCTCAGCAGGCTCTACGAGCGCGAGCAAGTCGGCTTCTATCAGTCGGTCGTCATCCACAACGGGATGAGCCCAGGCCTCCCGACCCCGATTCCGCAGAACGTCGATGCCTCGTCCGGGAATGAAATCCGCTGGATGACCGATGTGGACGTAGAGGGCTGGTCGGCGATAAGACATCCCGCCCTGAGCGGCCACGTCTTCTCGCTCCCTGTCACCGCCGAATACACGCGCTGCGGACGCGACACCGTCTCCTACTTCTGTCCCGGCCCGATGACCTGGACCAGCCGGAGCCTAGAGACCCAGACCGTGCGTCCCAAGCTCGCACCTCTCAGCTTCTTCGAGCAGGTCAAGAGCGTGCTCAACGACGCTGGCTGGGAGGCCGAGCCCTCGGACAAAGGCGTTTACCTCCAGCAATCCGCCACTCTGTTCGGAGGAACCGCGGAACTCATCGAGGCCCTCAGCGACGAGCGCGGCCCGCTACTCACCGCGTTCCTTGCAAAGGGCAAGGACGCTCCGGGATGGAGACTCACCGACCAGCGCCGCTACCTCGTCCTCCCTGAGCTACGCGACCTCGGTGTTGATGCGGAGCAGACGGATGAGCTCGTCATGGAACTCGAAGGCATCGGCGTCCTCATCCGCGGGCTCGTGCTCAAGTGCGCACGCTGCCGTGGAGCTCGCTTCTACCGCCTCGAAGAACTCGGCCAGACATTCCGCTGCACGCGCTGCTGGCTTGAGCAGCCGCTCACCAGCACAAGCTGGATGGTCGGGCCCGAACCGCCCTGGCGCTACGCGCTCGCCGAGGTCCTCTACCACCTGCTTGAGCACAACGGCGACCTTCCCCTGCTCAGCGCCAACGACTTCATGCTGGCCCGCGCCCGACCGCGGGAGTCGGCCCACACCATCCAGTTCACGGGCGAGCTCGCCATCGTCAACGCGGAGGGCACCGACTGGGAGCTCGACATCGTTATCACCGACGGCACGGACGTTTGGGTGGGCGAGGCGACGACGAAGAGCCGGCTCGAAGGGACCAACACGAAAGAGCTCTAGCGACTCGGTCGGCTACGGGCGGCCGCCGAGGAGCTGTCGGCCCGTGGCGTCCTCCTCATCACCTCCCAGCAGTGGGAAGCGACCACGGTCGAGCGCGCCCGAAACGTCTTCCCGGAAATCTGGCCGAGGCTTGAAATCATCGAGCACGGGCGCCGCGCGCCTCGATGGCAGCCAAGCCCGCGGCCAAGTGCGTCCTCCGACGAACAGCCTCCAGGGACAGAAGCCCAGCCATGAGCACTCCGGCTCCGCTGGACCAACTTTCGCTGGCACTGAAATGCCGCTTTCGCGCCGATGAAGCAGGAGGTTCGCAGTGCTGAAGCGGAACCGCTGCAGCTTTGGTTTCGTCCGGCTGAACCCGGAAGGCTCGAATATGGCTGGATGGCGAAGCCTGTGGTTTCGCTCGCGCTGCCGTGTCCGCTTTCGTTCGCAACTGACAAGAGCGTACTCGACCACACGGGTCCCGAAAGCCGTCTGTACAGCCACGGTGCTGCTGGCGAGCGAGCTGCCGTGTCATTGAGCGACCTCGCGGTCAAGCTCGGATACGAGCTGGTCGAGGGTGACCAGGCTCACCGTGTCATCGTCGTCGGCGGCCGCTACCAGCTCGTCGGAGAAGCCGGCCCGGCTGAAGAGGAGTACCTGCGGACCGTGCTTGGGCACCTTCAGGCGACGCTCCTGCTCAAGGGCGGGGAGCTTGTAGTCGCGCAGGTCATCGAGCACGCGCTTGGGCATCGGCTCGGTGGTCCACTTGCACTCGCCGACAAGGACGACGTTGCGGCGGTGCGCGCCCACGACGTCGATCTCCTCGGTAAGCCGCGTCCGCGCCTGTCGGTGCTTGTTCAGCGCGGGTCCCCACCAGCCGCCGACCGTCTGCGCGCGGGCCCCATAGATGCGGCGCGCATAGCGGACACACAGCTCCTCGAATGTCGGCGCGACGAAGTCGGCGAGGTACGGCTCGATGCCGCCGTCCCACACGTCCTGGGGCGAGAGGCCCTCCTGCAGGCCCTCCTGGTTGCCGAACACGAAGCGAAACCAGAAGCGGATAAAGCCGTCGCTGACGCGGTGCCTGTAGGACCGGGAGCCGGCGGGCGCCCCCACCGGCCGTGAGGAAGACAGCAGCCGCATCTCGCGCAGCGTGTCGAGATAGAACGTGAGCTGCGAGCTTCTCACCCTAAGCCTGTCGGTCAGGTGCTCGGTGCTTGCCGGCCGGTCCGCGAGCGCTTCCAGGATGGAGAAGTACGTGGCTGGACTGCGCAGCTCCTGCTCCAGCACGGCGCGGGGGTCGTCGAACAGCTGCGAACGGCGGTCAAGCACGTTTTCGCACACGGCGTCCCGCAGCGGGCCGTGCCCCAGATCTGCCAGATAGCGAGCCATACCGCCGGCGACGGCGAACCGGGTGATGCGCTCCTCCGAGGAATCAGACGGGCTCGTCATCCCCCTGCTCTCGGCGAATGTGAGCGGCCACACGTCGAGCCGCCGCAGTCGTCCATGCAAAGGACCCTCAGCGGGGAGCAGCGCCTCCATCTGGCTCACCAGAGAGCCGCAGAGCACGAGCTTGGTCTGGGACGTATCACGGTGCTCCTCCATCACAGCCTGAACCTCGGTCAGGACCTCTTCGCGGGCGCGGCCCTCGGGCAAAAGGAACGGGAATTCGTCGATGACTGCGAGAACCTTCCGTTCGCGGCCGAGCGCGTAGAGCAGCCGGATGAGCTCCGCCACGCTCGGTATCGCCGGCCGAGCGCCGAGCTCGGGCTCCAAGGCAGTGGCGAAGCGCGCCATCTGCGTCGTCAAGAGTCGCCGGTCGGCCACCAGGATGAGCGCCGGCTTGCCGTGCGCAAACCGCCGCAAGAGCCAGGACTTGCCCACGCGCCGCCGGCCCACGATCGCCAGCGCGTCCCGCGTGGCGTGCTTCCACCAGGACTCCAGGTGCGCGAGGTCATCCAGCCGGTTGATGAACTGGTCGCGGGGTGGCCACCGATACTGATTCATAGCATGGGTTCGACCATTATAGGGTTACCTATGCTGCTGCGGGGACCACCTACGGCCGAGTCATCCCGGACAGTCGGCAAGCGTGAGGGCCTTGCGATCATGGGCGCGTTCGCTCACGGGGAGCTGACTCCACGGCTGCGTCAAGTGCTATGCGCCGCCGATCGTGGCGCTGCACGAGCAGGCCATGGCCCACCCGCACACACAAGCACGCCATCGCCCACCCGCACACCGCTTGTCGTAAGCGGTCGAGCTGCGGTCCGGCGTGCCGCCGCGGGAGCTTGCGACGCTCGGCCTGGCTGGTACTTCCGCCCCGGCGCGAACCCAGCGGGTCTCCGGCTCTGCATCGGGGGATGGACCGTGGGACTTCTCCTTCGCCCCGGCGCGCGAACGCATGGCCGGCGACGCCCGCTGCCAGCCGAGTCCAGCCCCCCGCAGAGCGCGGAACCCGGCGGATGGCGAGCCGGACGTTGCGCGTCCGCTGCGGTCCCGTGGCTTCGTTCAGTGCTGACGATCACGGTGGGCCGCGGCGACGCGCGCAAGCGCCGCGCCCACCCGATCCATCAGCTCCACATCGCCCAGCGTGATCCGAACGTGGCCCGGCAGGGCGAACTCGCTGCCGGCTCGCAGGAGCAGCCCCTCGTGCGCGAGCGCCTCGCAGATCGCCACGTCGTCACCTCCGACGCGCGCCAGGACGAAGCTGGCATGCGACTCGAACGTCGTGATCCCCGCCGCCGCGAGCGGCGCCGTGAGGCGGGCGCGCGCCAGCTGCGCCCGGCGGCGGCGGGCGGGAAGGCGATCCACGCGCTCCAGGCTCGCCTGGCCCGCGGCCAGCGCGGCGCAGTTGACGTTGAACGGCTCCTGGACGGCGTGCAGCAGCGGCGCCAGGGACTCGTGCACGAGCATGTACCCCAGGCGAAGCCCGGCGAGCCCAAAGATCTTGGAGAACGTTCGCAGGACCACGACCGGCCGGCCGGAGTCGATCGCCGCCAGCCGGTCAAGCCGCTCGTGCGGCTCCATGTAGTCGGCATAGGCCTCGTCGACGACCGCCAGGCACCGATCGGGCAGCGCCTCGAGGAACGCCTCCCACTCCGGCGCTGAGATGCGCAGCCCGGTGGGGTTGTTCGGATCGCAGACGAACACGAGCTTCGCCGACGTGCGCGCGGCCGTGCTTGCCAGCGACTCCAGGTCAAGCGCAAGGGTGTCGGGATCGGCGTCGACGCGGATCACCTCCGCGCCGGCGACGCCGCACGCCGACGCGTACAGGCCGTAGGTGGGCCTGGGGACGACGACCCGATCTCCCGGCTCCACGGTCGCCGCCACCAGCGAGAGCGTGAGCGCCTGGATCCCGTGGCCGGGGATCACCTGCTTTGCGCAGGCACCCGTCCACTCCGCCACCGCGCGGCGAAAATCCTCGTAGGCCTCCTCCGGGTAGGCCCATACCGATCCCGGCAGGTCGGCGGCCACCGCCTCGAGCACGCCGTCCAGCGGCCCCTCCAGGTTCTCGTTCCAGTTGAGGCGGATCAGGTCCGTGCGACCGGTCCGAGCCTTGAGCTCGCGGGCGCCGGCGCCCGGCACGTACGGTCCCACGCCGATCACCGAGCGGCGCACGAGATCGTCAAGGCGCGTCCCGAGCCCGCTCATGCGACCGGCATGAGAGGCTCGGGAACCGCGAGCGCGGGGCAGAACCGGGCGAGGAGCGCCATCAGGCGTCCCACCTCGGCAGCTGTGCGCCCAGCTGCTCGCCGGCAAAGCGCCACAGGCGCTCGCGCATCCGCTCCACCGTGGCCCAGCGGTAGCCGATCACGGTCTCAAACCCCATGCCGTCGATCAGCGCCAGAAGCCGGTCGGCGACCTCCTGCGCCGGCGCGACCGGGGTGAACTCCCCGCTCGCGCAGCCGTCGGCCACCACCGCCTCAAAGTAGCCGCGCCAGCGCGCCGAGACCGCCTCGCACTCGGGCAGCAGACCCGGGTCGGAGAGCACCCTGGCCCAGAACTGGATCCAGATCACGTACTCATCGCGCAGCAGGCCCGATTGGGGGACGCTGATCTCAAGCAGGCAGGCGAGCCGGTGCGCGACCGTCGAGCAGGCCGCCAGCCGCGCCTCGATCTCCTCAAACAGTCGCTCCGACGACCACCTGAAGGCCGCGACGATCACGTCCTGCTTGGCATCGAAGTGGTAGTGCACGGCGGCGGTCGAGACGTTCGCCTCACGCGCGATGTCGGCGACGCGCACGTCGGCCACCCCGTGCTGGAGGATCGCCGCCCGGGCCGCCGCCAGGATCTGATCCGGCCTGTCCTTGGGGCGTGCGGGGCTCATGCGCGAGTCCCGGCCTGCGCCCCGGTCACCGGCAGCGCCACCGGCCCGGCCGGCGCCACGGGCACCGGCAGCGCCACCGGCCCGGCCGGCGCCACGGGCACCGGCAGCGCCACCGGCCCGGCCGGCGCCACGGGCACAGGCGGCGCCCCGGCCACCGGCGGCAGCCCCGTCCGCGGTGGTGCCCAGTGGCGGGCCCGCGGCCTCCCGGTCACGGGCCCGCGGCCGATCTGGCGATGCGACGTGAGCCGACTGCTCCAAACAGCAGCCCCAGCGCCAACAGCAGCGCCACGGGCACAAGCTGCGTCAGCTCGTACTGCAGCCTCTGGCCCGCAAACCCTGACGGCAGCGACGCCCCGGGATCCGCGGTGCCAAGCCCCGGCCACAGCAGCACGACCGTCGCCAAAAGCGACCACAGCGTGCCGAGAAGCCCGCAGATCCAGGCGCCGGCGTTGCCGAACGGCAGCCGATAGGGCCTGCGCGCGTCACCGTGCGTGTAGCGCAGCCGGATCACCGCGGGGCAGATCGCCACATAGGAGATCAGCGTAGTGGAGATCACCAGGCCGAGCACCGCGCTGAAGTACTTGGCAGCGTTGCCGCTGGTGAGCGTCAGGGCAAGCACGAGGAAGACCGTGGCCATCGCGCCGGACATCAGGTTGACGGCGATCGGCGTGCCGAAGCGCTCGGAGAACCGGCCCATCCAGGCGGGCGCGGCGCCATCGCGTGCGGCGATCGCCTGCGCGCGGTCCGCGCCCATCAGCCACGCCACGGCGCCGAACATCAGCGCGAGCACGAAGCCGATCGTCACCAGCACGCCGATCACCTTACCGGCACCGGTCAGCGTGACGGCCCCACCGGCCGCGACGTGCCCGCCGTAGATGGTCAGCACGAGCTTGATCGCGTCCAGGAAGCCGGACAGATTCGTGATCTGCCGCGCGGGCAGCAGCAGGATGATCGCGAGGATCGGGATGCCGTACAGGAGCACGACCATCGCCCCCGAGCGAGCGACGGCGAACGGGATCGCCCGCTGCGGGTCACGGATCTCGCCTGACGCCGCAGACGGGACCTCCAGCCCGACGTAGTTGAACGCGAGCACCGGCACCGCGGCGATGAACACCGCCCAGGTCGGAGAGAACGAGCTGCCGCCCAGGCCGTGGACGCCGTGCTCGGCCGCGTAGATGATCACCGTCAGCGTGAAGAAGGACAGCAGCGTGGCGCGCAGGAACGCGCCGAGCGTCGGCAGCCACTTGCCGTAGCGCGCGGAGACGATCACTCCGGCGGTCGACACCCAGATGAACAGCAGGCCGAATATGTACTGCCCCGCCCCGCTCAGCGGGGTGATGAGCTGGCCGATCGCGGCCATGCTCGTGACAGCGAGCGTCCCACCGAGCCAGATCGGGTTGGAGATCCAGTAGAAGACCGACGCCACAGCGCCCACGATGCGCCCGAAGGCCAGCCGGATCCAAACGTACGGCCCGCCCTCGACCGGGAAGGCTGCGCCGAGCTCGGCGGTCAGCAGGGCGTAGGGCAGGAAGAACACCGCGGCCAGGAAGAGCATCCAGGTGAACGCCTGTCCGCCGTCGGAGGCGACGGCTCCGATCGTGTCCAGCCCGATGACGGTGCAGACCGCAAAGAACGTCACGTCGAAGCGCCTGAAGGTGCGCTCGAGCGACAACCCCGCTTCGCCGGGGAGCGCCTCCGCCGGCGATAACGCTGTGCTGACCATCTCCGATCTCCCTCCCTGCGTTGCGCTGGTCCGGTCCGCCGAGATACTAACTGATCCGTCAGTTAGTATCAAGCTGCGCGGCCTCCAGAGCGCGGCCCCCAGGTCGGCGCCGATCGGGATCCACGACCGACGGGGATCCACGACCGACGGGGATCCACGACCGATCGGGATCGCGCGGTTCACCGCATCCTCAGCGAGCAGGCGGCAACCCCCGCCGCGGCGCCTTCGGGCCGCGGCGACGCCGCCCGGAGCTCAGTAGAGGTTGAAGACGTTGGGGTCCTGCGCCACGCCCGGGCCCGCGCCCGCCCCGTCTGCGCCGTTGGGCGCCGCCGGGTTTCCGAGCCCGTCGACGCCGCCCAGCCCGTAGCAGGGGGTGGGAGGGCTGACGGGGGTCGCCACGCCGCAGACCTGATTTGAGCCCGGCGAGCCGGCGATCACCGCGTGGTTCCCGGTCCCACAGGGTCACCCTCCCCGGCCTGCGCCAGGAAGTCAAGCGCCACGCGCGCGGCGATGCGCGCGGCGCGCCTCTATGCCAGCCCGGAGTCCGCCGCGATCAGTGGGCAGAGATTCCCAAATGCCATCGGTTCGCCGGCGCGCCTCTATGCCAGCCCGGAGTCCGCCGCGATCGCGTCGATCAGGCGGCGCTGCTCGTCGGTCAGCTCCTGGCCGCCCATCAGCCTGGTCTCCTCCAGGTACGGATCCACGACCTCGGTGCGCCGACCCACGAGCGTCTCGATCACGGCCAGGCCACAGAACGGGACGTAGAACTCGCTGTAGCCCCCCTCGTGGACGAGCGCGAGCCGGCCGCCCGACGCATCGAGCACGAGCTCGGTCAGCCTCCGGTAGCTGTCTGAGTGAAGCTGCATGCGCCCCATGGGGTCATAGGCGCTGGCGTCAAAGCCGCTTGAGACGATCACGAGCTCAGGCTCAAAGCGCCGCAGCGCCGGCACGACGACGCGCTCGAACGCGGCCACGTAGGCGCCGTGGCCGCTGCCTGCCGGGAGCGCAACGTTGAGGTTGGCCCCGACGCCCGCGCCCGCGCCGCGCTCGTCCACGGCGCCCGAGTCCACCGGGAAGCAGCGGTCCTGGTGCACGGAGACCACCAGCGTGTCCGGGTCCTCGTAGAAGATCGCCTGGGTTCCGTTGCCGTGGTGAACGTCCCAATCGACGACGGCGATCCGCCGCACGCCGTGGCTGCGACGCACCGCGCGGATCGCGACCGCGACGTTGTTGAAGATGCAGAACCCCATCCCCCGGTCGGGCAGCGCGTGATGGCCGGGTGGCCGGACGAGCGCGTAGGCGCGATCGACCTCGCCGGAGGCGACCGCCTGCACCGCGACGATCGCGCCGCCGGCCGACAGGCGCGCGATCCGAGCTCCACCGCGGCCGAACGGGGTCGTGCCGTCGCCGGCATCCCCGCCGGAGCCCTCGCTGAGGCGCTCGATCCGCTCGACATACTCGCGGCCGTGCACCGCCTGAAGCTCCTCGGCGGTGGCCTCTCGCGCGCGCAGCACGACCAGGTCGTCCAGCAGCCCGCTGACCTCAAGCAGGTTGCGAAACCGCCGCTTGGTCGCCGGGCTCTCGACGTGCGCCAGCGGCTCAAGCCAGCCGCCGCTGGCCACAAGCCCCGCGGCGGTGCCGGTGTCATGCCACAGGTACAGCTCCTCGCACAGCCAGCCGGTGCGAGCCGCGCGCGGCGCGCTCACGCCGTCAGCTGGGCGAACGCCTGCTCGAATGCCACAAGCTGCTGGGGGTTGAAGATCGGATCGGGAATCCCGTTGGCCTGCTGCTCGGCGGTCGCGAAGGCCATCTCGATCGCGTGGTCGGGCGCGACCTTGGCCGCCTTGAGCTTCTCCAGCGTCAGCGTCTTGAGCATCGTCTGGTAGCCCTCGTCACGGAAGTTGTCGATCGCCGACTGCTCCTCCAGGAAGTGGTTCATCCACAGGTGCGCCAGCACGGGGTTGCGAGCGTTGCGCGGGATAACCCACATGTCGTTGAGGATCAGGCCGTAGCCGTCGGCGGGGAAGTAGAAGCTGCACGCGCTCAGCGGGACGTTCTTGGGCAGGTAGTGGTAGATCGCCTCCATGTCGCCGTTGTAGCCGAACGAGAGCTTCTCGACGCCGCTTGCCAGCGGCTGGAAGGCGGTGTACTGCCACTTGACGCCGCTCAGCTCTCGCAGCGCCGCCGCCGCGTCGGCGATCTGCGACTGGGAGATCGTGTCCAGCGTGCGCGCGCCGTTTCGCAGGATCGCCATCGACAGCGCGTCGAACGCGGCCGCGTTGACCATCCCCATCGGCGTTCCCGACGGCACCTTCCAGAAGACGTCCCAGGGGTTAGACAGCGCGCCCGGGTCGATGTTGATCAGGTCGTTTCGCCACTGCACGCCGAACAGGTTGATGAAGTTGGGCGACGTGTAGCGAGCGCCACGGTCATACCACGGATCGCCGGCGGCGGGGATAACGTTGTCCAGGTTGGGGATGTAGCTGTGGTTGATCGGCTGGATCAGCTTCGCGCGCACCAGCTCCACCAGGTGGTTGGCGTCCGGCACCCAGACGTCGGCCTGGACCGCGCCTGAGTGGATCTTGTTGATCGCCTCGTCGATCGAGGCGAAGGTGGTCACCTGGGCCTGCACCCCGTAGCGCTCCTCAAAGCTCTTGACCACCGCCGGCGACAGGTAGTACGCCCAGTCGTAGATCTGCAGGGGGCCCTTCTCCGGAGAGCGGCCCGACGGGATCGGGCGGTTGTCGCTGGAGATCGGAAGCGTGATCGGGTTGCCCTTGGAGGCGATCGGCATGTCGAACGAGCTGGTCGCCGGCGATGAGGAGGACGAGGCCGAGGCGGCGGCGCTCGCCGACGAGCTGGAGCTCGAGCTCGAGCCGCCGCACGCGGCCAGCAGCCACGTCCCCCCGAGCGCCGCCAGCCCGCCGCCGGCGCGCCGCAGCATCGCACGGCGCGTCAAGCAGGGCGGCAGCGGCTCTGCCTCCTCGTCGGGGCGCGGTTGCGCGTTGCGGTGGGTTGCTGTCCGGTTCATGTCTGCTCTCCAATGCGTGTCTCGATGGCCCGCGCCGGCGCACGGGCCGTGATGTGGTTTTGCTCTGCCACCGCCGCCGCTGCATGGCCGCCAGCGGGCGCTTTGTCGGAGGCGCCCGAGCCGCCGAGCACCCGCAGCGCCTCCGCCGGCAGGTGCACCTGGACGGCGCTGCCCTGCGCCCAGGGCACCGTCTGGCCGCTGTTGGGGATCAGCGCCGCGACCGGCTCGCCGGTCGCCAGGCGCACGAGCACCTGCACCGAGTGGCCGAGGAACACGACCCGCTCGACGATCCCCGGCACACGGTTGGCGCCGGGGGCGTCGTAGGGCTCAAGGCGCACCCGTTCGGGGCGCATCAGGCAGGTGACGGGGCCGCGCGCGCCAATGTCGCCCGCCGCGGCGGCCAGGTGGAAGTCGTCGCCCAGGCGCAGGCGCACGCCCGCGCCGTCGGGGCCCTCCGCGTGCGCTCGCAGTAGGTTTGAGACGCCGAGGAAGTCGGCCACGAACCGAGTGGCGGGCTCGTCGTAGACCTCGCGCGGAGGCGCCACCTGCTCGACGCGCCCCTCGTTCATGACCGCGATCCGGTCCGACATCGTCAGCGCCTCCTCCTGGTCGTGGGTCACGTAGATGAACGTGATCCCGACCTGCTGCTGCAGCGCCTTGAGCTCCACCTGAAGCTGCTTTCGAAGCTTGGCGTCCAGCGCCCCGAGCGGCTCGTCCAGCAGCAGAACCGCGGGGTTGAGCACAAGCGCCCGGGCCAGCGCGACGCGCTGCTGCTGGCCGCCCGACAGCTGCGAGGGCTTCCGAGCCGCGAGGTGGCTCAGCTGGACCAGCTCCAGGATCTCCGCCACCCGGCGACGGATCTCCTCCCTGCCCAGGCGGCGGCGGCGCAGCCCGAACGCGACGTTGTCGTAGACGTTGAGGTGCGGGAAGATCATGTAGGCCTGGAAGACCGTGTTGACGTTTCGCCGGTAGGGCGGCGTGTGCTGCATGTCGACCCCGTCGAGCACGATCCGGCCCTCGTCGGGCTCCTCGAAGCCGGCGACCATCCGCAGCGTCGTCGTCTTGCCGCAACCGGACGGTCCCACGATCGAGAAGAACTCGCCCGAGGGGATGTGCAGGTCGATGCCGTCGACCGCCACGACCTCGCCGAAGCGCTTGGTCAGCTGCACGATCTCCACCTGTCCTCCGGCCATGCGGCTCACCACACCCCTTCTGTGAGAGGGGCGCCCAGCGCCACCTCGGTCGACGCCTGCGGAAGCGAGATCTCCTCGCGACGGTTCAGAGCGCGGTAGACGGCGTACCCCGCCCCGCACAGGATGATCGTGGCCGCCGCCATCACGATCGCAGACGCGTTGAGCGCCGGCGTGGCGGAGCCGCGAGTCGAGTTGTAGATCACCATCGGCACCGACTGCGTCGCCGAGGTCGACGACATGTACTGGGTGATCACGAAGTCGTCGATCGAGACCGCGAAGGCGACGATCGCGCTGGCGAGGATCGCCGGCGCAAGCAGCGGTACCAGCACGAGCCGGAAGGCCCCCAGCGGAGTGGCCCCGAGGTCCAGCGCGGCCTCCTCAAAGCCCGACGGAATCGACGCAAGGCGCCCGCGGGTGACCACGATCACCAGCGGCAGGATGTAGGTCACCTGACCGACGACCTGCGCGGGGGTGCCGAGCGAGATGAAGTTCAGCAGCTTGGTGATCAAAAAGAACAGCGCCAGCGAGAGCACGAGCTCCGGCACGACCAGCGGCAGCGTGGCGAGCATGCTCGCCGGCCGGCTGGCGATCCCGCGCCAGCGCCCCAAAAAGATCGCCAGCGAGACGCCGATCGGCACCGACACCGCAACCGCCAGCCCCGCCAGCAGCAGGCTGTGCAGGATCGCATCGCGGTAGATCGGGTCGTTGAACACCGACTGCGGACCGGTCCACCACTGGGTCGAGAACCCCTGCCAGATGCTGCGCGAGTGGCCGGCGTTGAAGGAGAACAGGAACGCGATCAGGACCGGCGCCAGCGACCAGACCAGGTAAAGGACGACGAAGCCCCCAAGCGCCCAGCTGCCCCACGGCCTCCGACGCAGCCACGCGCGCCCGACGTTGGGCGACGGCGAGCGCGTCTGCGACGGCGCCGCCATCGGCTCGGCCACGGTCATGCCGCTGCCCGCGGCGCTCACAGGGCAACCCCTGCGGCGGCGATGGTGGCGCCGGCGGCCGCGCTCATCCGGCGACCTCCTCGGTCGCGCGCGCGGAGCTGCGCAGGTAGGGCGCCAGCAGCAGCGCCAGGAAGGCGACCAGCCACACCGCGCAGGCGGCCGCCAGCGTCTGGTCGGTCTGGCTCTGGGCGTAGGTGTTGATCAGCGTGCCGACCATCGCGGTCGAGGAGGTCCCGGACATCAGCTGGTTGGTGAAGAAGTCGCCGAACATGGGAAGCGCCACCACGACCATCCCGGCGTAGATGCCCTGCTTGGACAGCGGCAGCGTGACGCGCAGGAACGTCTGCACCGGCCCGGCTCCCAGGTCCTTGGCGGCCTCCAGGTAGCGCTGGTCAAAGCGCGCGAGCGCCGCGTAGAGCGGGAGGATGAAGTACGGCACCCAGCCGTAGATGAGCGCCGCCACGACCACGAACGGCCGCCCCGACAGCCAGTTGAACTGCGAGCTGGCCAGCCCCAGGTCGGCGAGCACCGCGTCGACCCAGCCGCCGGGCGACAAAAGGCCCACCCAGGCGAGCATCCGCAGCATGTAGCTGACCAGAAACGGCGCCACGAACAGGGCCAGCACGATCCCCTTGGTGCGCCGCGCCCGCACCGCCACGAAGTAGGCGACCGGGTAGCCGATGAGGATGCAGCCGGCCATCGAGATCGCGATGTAGATGCACGTGCGCTCGAACACGGTCCAATCGGTCCCGGAGAACGGCTTGAGCGCGGCACCGACCGCCTGCAGGTTGGCGAAGCTCCAGTGCAGCGGGTTCCAGGTGGGGACCGGCGAGAGCAGGATGGGGTCGATCCCGCCGACGGCGATCGCGATGAGCGCGTACAGCGCCGTGGCGACGAACAGCCCGACCCAGATCGTTCCAGGCAGGCCCAGCACGGCGAGCTGTCTGCGCGGGTACACGGGTAAGCCTCAGGCTCGTTAATCAGGCTCCGGCAACGGTTCCGTCCGGCCGCAGCCGATCAAGCACCGAGCGCATCGCCTCGACGATCCGGTCGGCCTCCTCGCGCGTGAGCACAAGCGGCGGCGAGAGCACGAGCGAGTGGCCGCAGTTGCGCACGATCACGCCCGTCTCACGCCGGATCACATCCGGCAGAGGCACAGGCGGGGTGGGCAGCGGCTCCCGGGTGGACCGGTCGCTGACCAGCTCCACGCCGAACATCATCCCCACGCCGCGGACCTCGCCGACAAGCTCGATGTCCTCAAGCTCGCGCAGCCTCCCGAGCAGGTAGCCGCCGGTTTCGCGCGCCGCCGCCAGCAGGTTCTCCCGCTCGATGATCTCCAGGTTGGCAAGCCCAACCGCACACGCGGTCGGGTGGCCGTTGTAGGTGTAGCCGAGCGGGAAGCCGCCCTGCGAGGCGAGCGTGTCGGCGATCTCATCGGACACCAGGTTGGCGCCCAGAGGGATGTAGCCGCTCGAGATCCCCTTGGCCGTCACGATGATGTCCGGCTCAAGCCCGAAGTGGGTGGCGGCAAACCACTCCCCCACCCGGCCGTAGGCGGTCACCACCTCGTCGAGGATCAACAGGATCCCGTGGCGGCGCAGGACCTCCTGTACCCGCGGCCAGTAATCCTGCGGCGGCACCAGCATCCCCGCGACGCCCATCACCGGCTCGCCGATGAACGCCGCGACCCGCCGCGGCCCGATCCGCTCGATCGCGCCCTCCAGCTCCTCGATCAAGAAGTCCGTGGGATCGCGACCGTCGAAGAGCTCCGCGCGGTAGGGCCACGGCGGCGTCAGATGGTGAAAATCGGGCACGAGCGGGCCGAATCCGTCCCGGTAGACGTCGACCCCGGTGGCGCTGCCGCCCCCGTAGGCGATCCCGTGGTAGGCGTGCCGGCGCGACAGGATCCAGGTGCGCTCGCTCTCGCCGCGGCGGTGAAAGAACAGGCGCGCCATCTTGATCGCCGCGTCGTCGCCCTCCGACCCTCCGCTGGTGTAAAAGACGCGCCCAACGCTGTCAGGAGAGATCTCAAGCAGCTTCTGCGCCAGCCTGATCTCAGGCTCGTTGGTGAACTCCCAGAAGCTCGTGAAGTACTCGATCCGGCGCATCTGAGCTGCCGCGACCTCCGCCAGCTCGGCACGCCCGTGACCGACCTGCGCAAGCCAAAGCCCTCCGGTGGCGTCCAGGTACTCCCGGCCCGCCGCGTCGGTCAGCCGGCATCCATCCCCTGAGACCATCACGACCCGGTCTGCGGTCTCGGCGGGCAGCAGCGGGTGCAGCACGCACTCGCGGTCGGCCGAGATGAGCTCAGCCTCGAGCGTGTCGGTCGTGGCGGACACCGATCTCCTCCTCTATTCCCGAATATCGGAAAACGTTCCCAACTTAGGCACAAGTTATCGCATGGGGCGCGCCGACGCAAGCCGAGCCGCAAGCCAAACCCCCCGCGCGGGTGGGCGAACTTGGAGGTCGCGATGCTGTCCGCGGGTGCGAGCCCAAACCCCCCGCGCGGGTGGGCGAACTGTGCTCACGGCGATCGCGCTGGCTGCGGCGATGAGCCGCGAGGGCGGCTGCTCGAATTGCGCGATCCCGGCGGTCGGCGAGAACTACGAGGCATAAGCTCACTCCCAGTCACCCTCGCCTGTCCGCACGCCGCCGTCGATCGCTGCACGAACGTAGGGCTCGAAGCGATCGATTACAAGGAGCGGAGCCCGTGCGGTTGACCACGAGCCTTCTGGCCCCCCTGAGCACCGCCCGCCCCCCTTTGGCCACGGGCGCCGGACCGCCCGGGGCGGCCGCTCAGCCGAGCATCCGGGTCGCGATGGCGGCCGTTCGCAGCACCGCCTCACGGACCGACGCCTCGGTCTCCGGGCTGTGCCGGGCGGTCGGCACCGCCACGCCGATCGAGGCGAACGCGATCCCCTTGTCGGCGTCGCGCAGCGGCGCACCGATCGCCCACGCGCCGTTGTAGGTCTCCTCCCAGCTGAACGCCCAGCCACGCTCGCGGATCTCGCGGACCTGAGCGCGCAGCACCTCGGGGTCTGTGATCGTCCCCGCGGCGAGGGGCCGAAGCTCGCGGGAGAGCACCAGCTCGATGCGCTCGTCGGTCTGGAAGGCGAACATCGCCTTGGCGGTCCCTCCGGCGGTGATCGGCACCGCGGTGCCGACCTCAGCGGTCACGCGAAGCCGGCTGGCCGAGTCCGCCGTCGCGACGTAGCGCGCCAGGCCGGCCGGAAACTCGGGGACCGCCAGCATCGCGAGCTCACCGGTCTCCCGCGCGAGCGCCCTCAGACGCGAGTCCAGAAGCGCCGGCAGGCTCAGCGTCCGACTCGCGCGGTTGCCAAGTCGGATCGCCGCGGCGCCGAGCTGGTAGCGCCCGTCCTCGTGTCGCACGAGGTATCCGGCACGCTCGAGGCTGCGCAGGATCCGGTTGAGCGTCGTCGACGGGATCTCCAGGTGGCGGCGCAGCGCCGCCTCCGACCAGACCGGCGTCTGGTCGGAGAAGGACTCGAGGACGCGCAGGGCCTTGTCCAGCACCTTCGGGCCCTCCGGCTCGACCTCGGTACGGGGCCGCGGCACCTAGGGCACCACCAGCGCCTGGGAGATCCTCGCAGCGAGGAAACTGGGCTGGGTCGTGGGTTTCGGTCTCACCCGCAGGTTGGGGCGACGGTCTGGACAGGCGGTCATTTGAGCGACATTCTCCCAGGCGGGATCCCCGGGGCCCGGGCGATCGCGTCGACCCGGCGCCACTCGGTGACCCCGCGGCGTCCGGTGTGCCCGGCGGCGTCCGGTGACCTCCGCGGCGTCCGGTGAGCCCGGCGGCGCTCGGTGGCGCCAAAGGCGCCCGGTAGCCCTGAGGGTGCCCACCGCGGTCACGGTGCCGGCGGTGGCCCAGAGCCCGGCCATCAAGCTGAAGGGACCCCTTGCACCGGCAGTAGTCACCTGGTATGTTCATGATAGGAAAACTTTACCGGCTTTCGGGAAACGGGAAGAGATGATCAGAACTGGCGATGAGTACCGCGAATCGCTGCGCGACGGGCGTGAGGTCTGGATCGACGGCGAGCGGGTCAAGGACGTGACCGAGCACCCGGCGTTCAAGCCGATCATCGACGTGCGCGCGCGGATCTACGACATGGCGCACGAGCGCGCCACTCAGGATGTGATGTCCTACATCGATCCGGAGTCCGGGGAGCGCTGTCCGATCGGGGCCAAGCTGCCGCTCACCAAGGCCGACTGGCGCGCCAAGCGCGCCGCAGTGGACGCGGTGCTCGACGACGTCGGCGGGATCGTGACCCGCGTCGGCGATGAGACCGTCGGCGAGATGTGGTCCCTGTATGACGGCCAGTCGGTGCTCAACGAGATCGACCCGAGCTTCTCCGAGCACATCCGCCACCACGTGCGCCATGCGGCGATCGCGGACCCGTTCCACGTGTCGGCCAACACCGACCCCAAGGGGGACCGCTCGCGGCGCCCGCAGGAGCAGGACCCGGACGTGCTGCTGCACGTGGTGGGCGAGACCGATCGCGGCATCATCGTGCGCGGCGCGAAGTTCGAGACGGCGGCGGCCTACGCCAACCAGGCGTTCGTCAAGCCGACGATCGGGGACTGGGGCGACGCGAAGCTCTCGGACTACGCGGTCGGCTTCCTGGCCGACATGGGAGCGCCGGGAATCCGCCACATCTGCCGCTCCTCGTTTGCAAACCGCGGACCGGCCGAGGACTATCCGCTCTCCAGCCGCTTCGATGAGATCGACACGATGATCGTCTTCGACGACGTGGAGATCCCGTGGGAGAACGTCTTCTTCTACCGTCACACGCGCGCGGCGGCGTTCATCCGGGCGACGCTTCACCGCTACAGCGCCTTCCCGTTCGTGCAGCGCCACCTCCGCTTCGCGGACCTGCTGGTCGGAGTCGCCTACGCCAACGCGCTGCAGACGGGCGTCAAGATGCACCAGGGGGTGCGGGAGAAGCTGGCCGAGCTGGTCGTCTACCGGGAGGGGATCAACGCCCACCTGACCGCCGCGATCGAGCTGGGCGAGGTCAGCCCGGGGGGGCTGCTGATGCCCAACCAGGCGCTGCTTTACACCGGGCGCGTGCTCGCCTGCTCACAGCTGCCGGCGATGATGCACCTGGCGCGCGACCTGTGCGGGGGTCAGCTGTGCGTGACCCCCAGCCACGCGAGCTTCGCGGCGGAGGGGCCCGGCCGGTGGCTGGGCAAGTACCTTGCGATCTCCGAGATCGAAGCCGAGGACCGTCGGCGGCTGTTCGCCTTCGCGCGCGACCTGCTCAACTCAGACTACGCCGGGCACCGTCTGACCTTCCAGCTGTTCGCCCAGTCGCCGGCCTTCTCCCATCTGCTGGCTGTCTACAACAACTACGACTTCAGCGGCCCCGCCGAGCTGGTGCGCCGCTATGCGGGGATGAGCGAGCGCGCCCTGCCTGGCCTGGGCGTAGCCGACGGCCAGGTCCCGGGAGCCGGCCCCCGGGCCACGGCGACCGGCACCCAGGTCGCGGCCAGCGGCGCCCGGGCCACAGCGACCGGCACCCAGGTCGCGGCCAGCGGCGCCCGGGCCACAGCGACCGGCACCCAGGTCGCGGCCAGCGGAGCCCGGGCCACGGCGACCGGCACCCAGGTCGCGGCCAGCGGCGCCCGGGCCACGGCGACCGGCACCCAGGTCGCGGGCGGAGCCGAGGTCGCGGTAGCGAGCACCGAGCGCGACAGCGGCCGCGTGGCGGCCGCCGAGGGCACCCGGCCCGCCGCGCCGTGAGCCAGCGCGAGGCCGTGACGAGCTTCCACCCAAGCGAAGGGGACGAGGCGACGCCGAGCTTCCGCCAGGCCAGCGGCGAGGTGGTGCGCGGGGCGGACCGGACGGGGGGCGACCTCAACGTCGTGCACGCCGCTTCGCTCGCGCGCGTCCCGGACACGGGCGCCGCACGGCGCGGGCGCGAGCAGGGCGAGCTGGGGCTGATCGCCGACGGGGCGGTCGCGATCCGGGCCGGGCGCATCGTCGCAGTCGGGACCAGCGACGAGATCCTGCGCGAGTGGGGCGACGAGCGCGTGCCGACGATCGACGCCTCGGGCGCGACCGTGCTGCCGGGGCTGATCGAGTGCCACTCGCACCCGCTGTTCGCCTTCCGCCGCCACGGCGAGTACGCGCGGCGGCTCGCAGGCGCCACGCTGGCGCAGATCGCCGCCGAGGGCGGCGGCATCTGGGCGACGGTGCTCTCAACGCGGGAGGCGTCGGACGAGGAGCTGCTCGAGGGCCTGCGGGTCGCCTACCGGCGGATCGTCTCGGGCGGCGTCACCACGCTCGAGGTCAAGTCCGGCTACGGGCTGACAGAGGAGACCGAGCTTCACCAGCTGCAGCTCCTGGACGACAGCCGCGCGCTGACGCCGATGTCACTGGTGGTGTCCTTCCTGGGCGCCCACGTCGTCCCGGCCGACACGGACGCCGCGACATACACCGAGCAGGTGCTCGCGATGCTGCCGCGGGTGATCGAGCAGGGGATCGCGAGCTTTCACGACATCACCTGCGAACGGGGCCTGTTCACGCCGGCGCAGGCAAGCGCGATGTTCCAGCGCTCACGCGAGCTCGGCATCCCGACGCGGGCGCACGCCGACGCCTGGCAGCCGTCTGAGGGCTGGCGGACCTCCGTCGCCGGCGGGGCCGTGTCCGCCGAGCACCTCACCTACACCCCGGACGAGGAGATCCTCGAGGTCGGCGCGACAGACACGGTCGCGGTGCTCCTGCCCCAGGCCGAGCTGATCTACATGACCGACCGCAGGGCCAACGCCCGGTTGCTGATCGACCAGCAGGTGCCGGTGGCGATCGCCACCGACTACTGCTCCTCGATCCACGCCTCCTCGCTTGCGAGCACGATCGGCATCGCCGCGCCGTGGTTTCGACTCACGCCTGCGCAGGCGATCGTCGGCGCGACCCTCAACGCCGCCTACGCCCTGCGCGTGGCCGGCGACCGCGGCTCGATCGACGTCGGCAAGCGCGGCGACCTGACGATCCTCGCCGCGCCGCACCCGGACGAGCTGTGCATGAGCGTCGGCCAGGGGATCGTCGAGCAGGTGGTGATCGCCGGCGAGCCACAGCTCGGCCGCGCCGGTCAGGGAAACGCACCCGGCGGCGCCGGTCATGGCAACGCGCCCGGCGGCGCCGGTCAGAGCAACTCGCCCGGCGGTGCCGGTCAGGGCAACATCGAAAGGGAGACATGAGCCACACGCGGATCAGGCCGTTCAACACGCGCGACACCTACCCGGAGCAGCGGCTGGACAACGACCTCTGCCAGGCTGTCGTGGCCGGCAACATCGTGTTCCTCAGAGGCCAGGTCGGCCAGGACCTGGAGACGCGCGAATCGGTCGGGATCGGTGACCCGGCCGCGCAGGCCGAGCAGGCGATGGCCAACATCGAGCTGCTGCTGCGCGAGGCGGGCGCGCGCCTGCAGGACATCTGCAAGATCGTCGTCTACCTGACCGACGTCCGCCACCGGGAGGCCGTCTACAACGTGATCGGGCGCTGGCTGAAGGGGGTCTTCCCCTGCTCGACCGGCGTGGTTGTGAGCGGCCTTGCCAGGCCGGAGTGGGTGGTGGAGATCGATGCCACCGCCGTGATCCCGGCCGACAGGACGGGCGACTGAGCGCGAGCGCTCGGATGCACGCGGCCGCGGACCGGCCGCCCGGCGCCACGGCGGTCGCGGGCGAGCGCCTCGACGGCATGCTCGGGCTGCTGGCCGAGCTGGTCTCGATCCCGACGGTCGCCGGCCGTCCCAACGGCGAGCTGGTGGAGCTCCTATCGCGCCGGCTGGCAGGGATCGGCGCACGCTGCCGGACGGTCGCATCGGCGACCCGCTCAGACGGGCTGAACCTGCGGGCCCGGCTCGGGCCCGACGAGCCGGGTGGGCTGCTGCTCGCCGCCCACACCGACGTGGTCGACGTCGAGGGCCAGGCGTGGTCGACCGACCCGTTCAGGCTCACGCGCGTCGGCGACGCGCTCCATGGACGCGGAACGACGGACATGAAAGGCTTCATCGCGGCCGCGGTCTGCGCCGCCGAGCGGGCCGCCGCGATGCCGCTGCGCCATCCGCTGACGATCGCGCTCTCAAGCGACGAGGAGCTCGGGTGCGTGGGCGTCGGGACGCTATTGGACGCGCTGGCCGCCGAGCGCTGCTCGCCCGCGCTGTGCCTGGTCGGCGAGCCGACGGGCCTGCGGGTCGCCGACCGCCACAAGGGCAAGGTGCGGATGTGCGCGCGGGTGCGAGGACGCGCGGTGCACTCGGCGGCCGCCCCGAGTGGCGTAAACGCCGTCGCCTACGCCGCCCGCCTGGCGGTCGGGCTCGACGAGCTGGGCCGCGAGCTCGCCGCCGCGCAGCGGGACGAGTCGTTCGCGGTGCCCCACGCCACCCTGAGCCTCGGCCCGATCGCGGGCGGCGTGAGCACGAACATCGTCCCGGAGCACTGCCGCTTTGAGTTCGAGCTGCGGCTGCTGCCCGGACAGGACGCCGCGCGGCCGCTGTCGCGGGCGCGGGCGCTCGCCGCCGCGCTGGAGCGCGAGATGCGCGCGATCGCGCCGGAGGCCGAGATCGAGCTCGACGAGCTGGCGAGCTACCCCGGGCTCGAGGCGGCCGGCGAGCTGCCGGCGCTCGAGGGCGCCGGGGAGCGGATCGCGGTGGACTTCGGGACCGAGGCCGGCCTGTATGCGCGGCGCCTGCGGGCGCCGGTCGCGGTATGCGGTCCGGGCGACATGGGCCGCGCGCACCGTCCCGACGAGTACATCGAGGTCGGCGAGCTGGTCGCGGCGGTCGCGATGCTCGACTCGCTCGTCGATGCGCTCTGCGAAGCTACCCGCTGATGGACGCCTCGCTGCGCGAGCTGTGCCTGCAGCCGGCGGTCGAGCTGCGCCGCCGGCTGCGCTCACGTGAGGTGTCGGCGACCGAGCTGGTGGCCGCTCACCTTGACGCGATCGAGCGCCTGAACCCGACCGTCAACGCGATCGTCACGCTGTGCGCCGAGCAGGCGATGGCTGCCGCCGAGGCCGCCGACGCCGCGCTCTCGGCCGGCGAGCCGGTCGGGCCGCTGCACGGACTGGTCGTCGCCAACAAGGACTCCACCGAGACCGCCGGGGTCCGCACCACGTTCGGCTCCCCCGCGTTCGCCGAGCACGTGCCCAAGCGCAGCGCGATCATCGTCGAGCGGATGGCGCGCGCCGGCGCGATCCTGATCGGCAAGACCAACGTGCCCGAGTGGGCCGCCGGCTGCAACTGCGTGAACCCGGTGTTCGGCGCCACGCGCAACCCCTTCGACCCCGAGCGCACCCCCGGAGGCTCGAGCGGCGGGGCGGCCGCGGCGCTCGCGTGCGGGATGGTGGCGCTCGCCGACGGCAGCGACATGGGCGGCTCGCTGCGAAACCCCGCGAGCTTCTGCAACGTGGTCGGCCTTCGGCCGACCCCGGGCCGGGTGCCGGCGTGGCCTTCCCAGCTGCCGTGGGACACGCTGTCGGTGTACGGCCCCATGGGTCGCACGGTTGCCGACGTGGCGCTGATGCTCGGCGCGATCGCCGGGCCGGACGCGCGCAGCCCCATCAGCCTGGAGGCGACGGGCGAGCAGTTCGCCGAGATCCCCGAGCGCGACTGGCGCGGCGTGCGGGTCGCGTTCAGCCGCACGCTGGGCGGGCTGCCGGTGGCGCCCGAGGTGTCCGCGGCGCTCGAGGGCGCGCGGGATGCGCTCGTCGAGCTGGGGCTCGAGGTGGTCGACGCCGAGCCCGACTTCACCGGCGCGCGCGAGGCGTTCATGACCTGGCGCGCATGGTCCTTCGCCGCGCAGCTGGGCGCCCTCGTGCAGCGCAGCCCCGAGCTCGTGGGCGCCAACGTAACCTGGAACGTCGAGCAGGGGCGGTCTCTGACCGGCCGCGACCTGGCGCGCGCGGCGCGGGCGCGCGCCGCGGTGCACGAGCGGATCACCGCCTTCATGGAGCGCTTCGAGCTGCTGCTGGCGCCGGTCGCGCAGGTCGCGCCGTTCCCGGTGTCGGTCGACCACCCGGAGGAGATCGACGGCGTGCGGATGCAGACCTACATCGACTGGATGGCCTCCTGCTGGTTTGTGAGCGTCGTGGGGCTGCCGGCGATCTCGGTCCCGGGAGGGTTCACGCCTGACGGCCTGCCGGTCGGCCTGCAGGTCATCGGCCGCGCCCGCGACGAGCGCTCGGTGCTGTCGCTGGCGCACGCGTTCGAGCGCGCAACCGGGCACTGGCGCAGGCACCCCACGCTTGCGCGGCTCAGCTGAGATGGACGCGCCGTGGCTCGTGAGACCCCACGACGCGCGCCAGCCGCGCGCCGGCGGCGTGGACGGATCGGCGGGCCGGCGATCGGCCGCGTTGACCGGCCGGGGGCGCCCACGATCGGCCGCGTTGACCGGCCGGGGGCGCCTACGATCGGCCGCGTTGACCGGCCGGGGGCGCCTACGATTGGCCGCGTGGCCTCCCCGGCATCAGGGCATCGCGACCGTGACTACCGCAGCCGGAGCCTGTGGCTTGACACGCTCGGCGAGCCGATCGCCGTCAGAGAGCCGCTGGAGCGGGATGTCGATGCCGACGTGGCGATCGTCGGCGCCGGCTTCATCGGCATCTGGACCGCCTACTGCCTGGCGCGGGCGCAGCCGTCGCTGCGGATCGTCGTGCTGGAGGCGGAGATCGCGGGCTTTGGCGCAGCCGGGCGCAACGCCGGGTTTGTCTCGGCCGGCATCGCGGGGCGGCCCGAGGCGTATCTGCCGCGCGGCGGCTGGGAGGGCGTCAGGCGCGCCGAGCGCGCGATGATCGACGGCATCGACTTCATCGGCCAGGTCGTGGCGGCCGAGGGGATCGACTGCGGCTTCACCAAGGGGGGCTCGCTGCGAATCGCGACCAGCGCCGCCCAGCTTGCACGGGTCCGCGCCGGCATCCAGGAGCGACGCCGCCGCGGGCTGGATGAATCCGACGTGCAGCTGCTCAGTGCCGAGGAGGTCGCGCGGCGGGTGAGGATCGCCGGCGTCCAGGGAGGTGCCTACACGCCGCACTGCGCCCGGGTGCACCCCGGGCGCCTGGTGCGCGGGCTGGCGCGGGCGTGCGAGCGCCGCGGCGTGCGGATCCACGAGCGCACGCGCGCGACGCGCATCCAGCCCGGAGTCGTCAGCGCCACCAACGACCGCGGCGAGGCCGTGGCGGTCCGCGCCGGGATCGTGGTGCGCGCAACCGAGGCGTTCACGGTGAACCTCGAGGGGCTGCACCGCTGCTACCTGCCGGTCTTCTCCCACATGGTGGCGACCGAGCCGCTGCCGCAGTCCGCCTGGTCTGAGATCGGCTGGGAGCGCTGCGAGACGATCGCCGACCAGCGGCATCTGTTCACCTACTGCCAGCGCACCGTGGATGGCCGGATCGCGATCGGCGGCCGGGGCGCGTTCTACCGGCCGGGGAGCCTGATCCGCGAGGATGACGAGCGGCGTCCGAGAGCTCACGAAGCGCTGGAGCGAGCGCTGCGCGCGTGGTTTCCGGCAGCGGCCGGCGCTCGGATCACGCATCGCTGGGGAGGGGTGTTCGCGGTGCCGCGCGACTGGAGCATGTCGATCATGTTCGACCGCCCTCGTGGGATCGCGACCGCCGGTGGGCTGGCCGGCCACGGGCTGGTCGCCTCCAGCATCTGCGGGCGCACGCTCGCGGACCTGATCCTCGGGCGCGACAGCGAGCTGACCTCGATGCCGTGGGTCGGGCACCGGTCGGGCAGCTGGGAGATCGAGCCCGCTCGCGCCGTGGCGCAGCGCCTGATCACGGCGGTGCTGGCAAGCGCCGATCGGGTGGAGGACGGCGGGCGCGGCCCGGCGCGCCGGACGCGCCTGGTCAGCCGCTTTGCGCCGAGCCGCTGAATCCGGGCCGATGCCGGGCGGCGCGGCCCGGGTGGCCGACGAGGAGGTGCGGTGATCCTCTTCTTGCACCACCGCTACCGCGTGCCGGGAGGCGAGGAGCGAGCCGTGGAGGACCTCATGTGGCTGGTTTCAGAGCGGCTGGGCGAGGATGCCCAGCTGCTGACGCGCGACTCCGCCGGGCTTTCGCGGGCGCGCGCGGCCGCCGGGCTCGTGGGCGGGGGACTTCACGCCGACGAGGTGGCGCGCGCCGTGCGGCGCACGCGCGCGCGGGTGCTTCACGCCCACAACGTCCACCCCACGCTCGGCTGGCGCGCGCTCGCGGCCGCACGGGACGCGGGCGCGGCCGTCGTGCTTCACCTGCACCAGTACCGGCTGGTGTGCGCCACCGGCGTCTGCTTCCGCGACGGGCGCGAGTGCACGAGCTGCCGTGGCGCGAACACCCTCCCGGGCGTGCTCCACAACTGCCGCGGCTCCCGCGCAGAGGCGGCCGCCTATGCAATCGCGCTCGCGCGCTGGCAGCGGCGCCTGGCGGCGCAGGTGGATGTGTTCATCGCACCGTCGGCCCATGCCGTCAGGCGCCTGCGCGAGCTGCACGCGCCGCTGGGCCCCGTGGCCCTCGTGCCGCACGTCAGCCGCGGGCTGGCGAGCGGCGGGCGCAGGGCGGCCACGGGCCGCCCTGCGCCGCCAAGCTCCGGCGGCCACGCGCTGCTGGCGGCGCGGCTGGTGCCGGAGAAGGGCGTGGAGGTGGCGATCGACGCCTGCCGGCGGGCGGGGGTGCGCCTGGTGATCGCTGGCGAGGGCCCCGAGCGTCAGCGCCTGGAGCCCCGCTGTCCGGAGGTCTCGTTCGTCGGTCGGCTGCCGGAGGCCGAGCTGCGCGCGCTGCGCGAGAGCGCGTCGGTCGCCGTGGTCCCGTCGCTGTTCGCGGAGACGTTCGGACTCGCCGCGGCCGAGGCGATGGCGGCCGGGGTGCCGGTGGCCGCCTCGCGGATCGGCGCGCTGCCGGAGCTCGTGCCCGAGCCGTGGCTTGCCCCGCCGGGCGACGCGCCCGCGCTGGCGGCCGCGATCCGGCGGATCCTCGCCGACCCGGGCGCACGCGCCACCGCGCTTGAGCGAGCGCGAAGGCTGACCTCGCCGGACACGGTCGCCGCCGCGCTGGCGAGCGCCTACGAGGCCGCGCAGCGCTCGCGGGCGCAGCGCGCCGGGGCGGGTGGCCCCGGGGCGGGCGGCCCCGGGGCGCGACTCACCGGGGCGTGAGGCTCGATCGGGGAGCGCCCATCGTCGCCGGGCACGCGCCCGCGGGCCACAGAGCCCGCGCCGGCAACGGTCGTCATCACGAGCGCGGCGAGCACGAGCGCAACCCCGACGTACTGCAGGGCGCTCGGCGCCTCGCCCAGCAGCACGACCCCCAGCACGACTGACGCGATCGGCTGCGCGGTGAGCAGCAGCGCCCCGATCGCCGCCGGCAGCCGCGGCAGCGACGAGGAGAGCAGCAGCCAGCCCAGCACCTGCGGCCCGAGCGCCAAAAGCACGAGCCAGCCCGCGCTCGGCCAGGCCGGGACCAGGTGAGCGTCGCCGAGCGCCAGCCCGCCCACCACGCAGGTGATGGTCGCGCTGAGCGTCGCGTCGGCCAGCGGGCCCGCCGCCCTGCCACCGTCGCCGCCCCCGAAGCGAAGCGCCAAGAGAAATCCCACGTACGTGAGCCCGGCGGCCAGCGCCAGCACCGTGCCGGCGCCCGGCGCGCGGCCGTAGGCGCCGCGCTCCAGCACGCCTGAGATCATCAGCACCCCGGCCGCGGTCAGCGGCAGCGCGGCGGCGATGCGCCGGTCGGGCCGCTCGCGCAGCACGACCCAGGCCACCAGCGGCAGCACGACCACCTGGATGTTGCCCAGCACCGTCGCGAGCCCCGCCCCGACATCGGCGATCGATCGGTTCCACAGCAGGTTGTCGACGCCGAAGAACACGCCGCCGATCAGCGCCGCCACGCGCTCGCGGCGGCTGCGGGAGCCCAGCCGCCGCTCCTCGCGCCATCCGATCCACGCGAGCACCGGCAGCGCGTAGAGGCAGCGAAAGATCGCCGCCGTCGACGGCGACGCGCCGGAGACGCGCACCAGGATGCTGGAGAACGAGATCGTCAGTGCGCCGGCGAGCGCGACCGCACGATCGTGGCCGCGCACGCCGCGCGGGTGCATGGCGGCGAGGCGACGGCGGGCGACGGCGACCGACATGCACCGTTTGCTAGCAGGTCTGCGCGCCCGGGCGCCGGCTCGGGCGCGTGGACACCGTGGGCCGGCGGGCTCACGCCCGCCTGAGGCCAGCAGCGTGGCAGGATGAGGACGGATGGCGCCGCAGACCGACCTTGAGCTGGTCCGCGAGCGCTGCCTGAGGGTGCTCGAGCGCAACTGGCGCGAGGGGGTGCGCCGCTCGGACGGCGCCGCGTTTGCCTACACGTGCCCCAGCCCCGGCCACTATCCATGGCAGTGGTTCTGGGACTCGTGCCTGCACGCCATCGTCTGGCGGCGGCTGGACCGCGAGCGCGCCCGCCGTGAGCTGTGCTCGCTGCTGCGCGCCCAGCGCGAGGACGGGTTCATCGGCCACACGATCTTCTGGGACACGCCGCTTCGCGGCCTGCGTCGGCACACCTACAACGTGTGCTCGCCGGCAGACGAGATGACCGCGACGATCCAGCCTCCGATGCTCGCCTGGGCCTGGTCGATCGCGATCGGCGACCCGCGCGCGCAGCCGGCGATCCTCCGCCATCACCGCTGGCTGGCCGACAACCGCGACCTGGAGGGCGACGGGCTGCTGTGGATCATCTCCCCCGACGAGTCCGGCCTGGACGCCTCGCCGCAGTTTGACCCGGTCTGGGGGGCACGGGCCCACGGCCTGCCGGGCTACCTGCGGCTCGTGCACGCCAACCGGCGGCTCGGCTTCGACGCGCGGCGCGTGGCCGCGGCGGGGGGCACGGTGTGCTGCGAGGTCACCACGAACGTGGCGTACGGGCTGTCCCGTCTGGCGCTCGGGCTGCCCTCGATCACCCCGGCGCTGATCGAGCGCTGCTGGGATGAGCGACGCGGGCTGTTTGTGCCCGATGCGCGGCCCGCGGCGAAGGCTCCCATCCCCGCGACGGTCGCGGCGCTGTCGCCGCTGGCCCTGCCCGACCTGCCCGCCGCGATCGGACGCCGACTGGTGGAGGAGCAGCTGCTGTGCCCGCACCGGTTCTGGACCGCGGCTGCGCCGGCATCCGTTTCGCTGCAGGAGCCGGGGTTCTCGGCCCGCGAGCGCGCGCCGTGTGGCCTCAGACGCTACTGGCGCGGGCCGGCGTGGATCAACCTCGCATGGCTGTGCTGGCTGGGGCTTGTGCGCCTCGGCTACGAGCAGCCGGCCGCCGAGCTCGCGCGGCGCGCCGTCGCCGCGATCGCCGCGTCCGGCCTGCGCGAGTACTACCACCCGCACACGCGCGCCGGGATGGGAGCCGAAGGATTCGCCTGGTCGGCGCTGGCGCTGGAGATGGCCGATCCCGCGCCGCCGGCGCGCGCGGCGGACGCGGACGCTGGCCCCGGCGCGACCGCCTCGGCGGGCGCGCTACTGTCAGGCGCATGGAGACAGAGCGCGAGGTGACGCTGACCGACGAGCAGTGGCGCGAGCGCCTGACGCCGGAGCAGTACGAGGTGCTGCGCCGCCAGGCGACCGAGCGCCCGTTCACCGGCAGGTACGTACACGCCAAGCAGGACGGCACCTACCGCTGCGCGGGCTGCGGCGCGGTGCTGTTCTCATCGCAGGCGAAGTTCGATTCGGGCACGGGCTGGCCGAGCTTCTGGGAGCCCGCCGACAGCGAGGCGGTCGAGCTGCGCGAGGACCGAAGCCACGGGATGGTGCGCACCGAGGTCCGCTGCCGGCGCTGCGGCGGCCACCTGGGACACGTGTTCGACGACGGGCCCAGGCCGACAGGCCTGCGCTACTGCATCAACTCCTGCGCGCTGGAGCTCGAACCCGACCCGTCGGGCGACTGAGCGGAGCTCGCCGGCGGCGCGCCGGGATGTGGCGGTCCGCCGGCCTGCGCGCGCCCTGCGCGCGGCTCGCCGGGATGTGGCGGTCCGCCGGCCTGCGCGCGCTCCGCGCGCGGCTCGCCGGCGCGAGCCCCCCTGTCGCCGCTCCCAGCCCCCGGGTCGCCAGCCCCAGCCCCGGGCTCGACGGAGCGAGCCCCCGGCTTGACAGAGCGAGCCCCCGGCTCGGGCGCCAGGGGCTCCTCGTCTGCGCCCAGGGCGCGCGCCTGGCGGCGCTCTCGCCAGCGGGAGAAGGCGAAGTAGGCGACCACCAGCACGCCCAGCCCCACGAGCGCGTAGACGCCGAAGCGGGTGATCACGTCGGCCGCGGCGGCGCCCCCGTAGTAGCCGACGAGGCCGTAGGTGATCCCCCAGCTGATCCCACCCAGCGCGTTCCAGAAGAAGAACTCGCGAAAGCGCATGTGGTTGATGCCCGCAAGCCAGGCGGCGGCGAAGCGCACGAGCGCGATCCAGCGGGCGAGGAACACCGCCTTGGGGCCGTGGCGCTCGAAGAACCGGTCGCCGGCGCGGATCAGCCGCACGCGGCGGCGGTGCAACGGGCCGGGCGCCTCGAGCACCTCGCGGCCGAGCCTGCGTCCCAGCAGATAGCCGCAGTTGTCGCCGACGATCGCCGAGCAGACGCCGATCAGGATCACAAGCCAGATCTGCAGCTTGCCCTGGCTGGCGAGCACCGCGGCGAGGATCAGCGCGGTCTCCCCGGGCGACGGCACCCCCATCGACTCAAGGCCGATGATCGCCGGCAGCGCGTAGCCGAGGCTGCTTGAGACCGAGATGATCGCCGCCAGGGCGAGCATCACGGGCCCGCCGCCGGACGCCGCAGGACCGCCAGCAGCGAGAGGCCGAAGGGCAGCGTCCTCCCGCGGGCAAGCCATGCGGCCTCCCAGGCGAGCGGCCGCTCGAGCCCGCCACCGAGCCACTCGGGCCCGACGGACAGGTCGCCGGCATAGCCGTTTGAGGCGCCCATCCGCCGGCGGGCGAGGCGCACCACGGCCGCGGGGGCCAGGAGCAGGGTGTTGAACGAGGTGATGCGCTGGATCCGCCAGCCCGCCGCCAGGGCACAGCCGCGCAGCATCGGCCGCGAATAGCGCCGCCGGTGGTGGTTTGCCTCGTCGTGCGCCGACCACAGCGCACGGTATGCGGGGACCGTGACGACCAGCCAGCCGCCGGGCGCGCACACGCGGCGCAGCTCGGCGAGCGCACCGACGTCGTCGTCGATGTGCTCGATCACGTCAAGGCAGGTGATCAGGTGAAACTCCTCGTCGTCCCACGGCAGCTGCTCGAGCGAGCCGACGCGAACCTCGCCGTGGCCCCGGGCGCGCGCGAACGCCGCCGCCTCCTCGGAGAGCTCTATCCCGCTGACCGTTCCCAGGGCGGCGAGCTCCTGCATCGTGCGGCCGGAGCCGCAGCCGGCATCCAGGATCCGCGCCGGCGAGGGCAGGTCAAGGCGAGCGAGCTCGGCCGCCAGCACGCGCCGTCGCCCTCGATACCACCAGTGGGTGTCGTCCACGGCGAGCGTGGCCCGCATCAGCTCCTGGTCCATTACGGGCGATGCTAGACGGCGGCGGGCAGCGGGCCGGGGAGCAGCCGCGGCGCGGCGGCAGCTCGCCGCTGCGCTTCAGGCGGCCGCGAGCGTCTCGTGATCGGCCGCCGGCGCCAACGGCAACCGCAACGTGAACACCGCACCCGAAACCGCACCCTCAGGCGGCCCATCCTCCAACACCAACTCCCCACCCATCCGCCGCGCAAGCTCACGCCCAATCGCCAACCCCAACCCAAACCCAGCCTCACCCCCCGTATCACGCCCCCGATGAAACCGCTCAAAAATCACCTCACGCTCATCCACAGCCACCCCCGGCCCCCAATCACACACACTCAAACTCGCAACCCCACCACACCCAAGCACAACCTCCACCCGCCCCCCCACAGGACTCACCCGCAACGCGTTATCCAACAGAATCCGCACAATCTGCGCCACCGACCCCGGATCCCCCAACGCCCACACCGCCACCCCAGCCTCCCGCAACACCACCACAACCCCCCGCTGCTCGCCCCGCAACTCAAACTCCGCCAACACCGCCCGACACAACTCCCCAAGCTCAACCGGCTCAGAACGCAACCGCACCTGCGCATCAATCCGCGACAAATCCAAAAGATCAGACGCCAACCGCCCCAACCGACGCGCCTGAGCATGCGCCCGCTCCACCAACGCCCGCGCATCCTCAAGATCCGGACGCTCATCCCCCAGATCATCACGCAACAGCTCAAGCATCCCCTCAAGCGACGCCAACGGCGTGCGCAACTCATGCGACGCCGTCGCCACAAACTCACGCCGCGCCTGCTCCTGGCGCCCGAGGCGCTGCTGCATGATCCAAAGCGCCCGTGAGAGGTCCCCCACCTCGTCGCGGACGCGATCCACCGGCACCTCAACCGCCGTGCCAGCATCGGTGAGCTTCAGCGCCGCCTCGCGCAGACGGCGCAGCCGCCGCACCAGCCGAGCGGAGATCGGGATGCCGAGCACCAGGCTGAGCGCCAGGCCCGCCAGCGCCGCGTAGAGAAACGCCCGGTTGATCGCGCGGGCGGCACCGGGGATCTCGCCGATCGGCCGGCGGACCGCCAGCACGTACACGCGCCTCACCCGCGCCGTGGCGGCGGGCGCAGCGCCGCCATCCTCCCCGCGCGGGGTGGGCGACGGCGTCGGCGTCAGCGTGAACGGGATCGCCTCGCGGGCCACCTCGGTCCCGTCCACCTCGCCGAAGCTGCGCACGATCTTGCCCGTCCGAAACGCGCGCACCACGTCGGAGAAGCTGTCCCCGTCATCGCCGAAGCCCACCAGCGGGCGGATTCCCAGCCCCGGCGACCCGGGCGAAGCGAAAACGTACGCGGTGGCGCCCAGGCGCTTCTGGAGGTTGACGATCGCCCGCCTGAGGCTCTCCAGCACCGTTGGATCCGTGTAGATCCTGTCCAGCGGCAGGCGCTCGAACGCGCGCAGCGCGTTGCGGTTGAGCTCCTGGCTCAGCGTCGTCTTCTCGGCGTTGCGGAGGCTGTGCTCAAGCGGTCCCAGCAGCGTCACGGCGGCGATCGCCAGCGTCGAGACCGCCGTGACCATCACCACGCCCACGATCCGGGCGCGGAGTCCGAGCGCGCGACCGGTCGGGACGATCCTCACCGCTACGGGGCGCGCAGGCGGTAGCCGGCGCCGCGCACCGTCAGGATGTAGCGCGGCTTGTCAGGCTCGGGTTCGAGCTTCTCGCGCAGGTGGCGGATGTGGACGTCGATCGCGCGCGGGTCCCGGTAGGCGCTGTCGCCCCAGATCGCGCGCAGCAGCTCCTGGCGGTTGAGCAGGCGCCCCGGATCGGTCATCAGCGCATCCAGCAGCTCAAACTCGGAGAAGGTCAGCTTGACCGGCTCGCCTGAGACGGTGACCTCCCGCTGCGCCCGGTCAAGCGCGATCGGCCCGACGACCAGCACCTCATCGCCCAAGGAGCGGGTCCCGGAGCGGCGCAGGACGGCGCGGATCCGGCTGCGCAGCTCCGCCAGCCCGAACGGCTTGGTCACGTAGTCGTCGGCGCCGGCCTCAAGCCCCAGGACCGCGTCGGCCTCCGAGTCCAGGGCGGTGAGCATGATGATCGGCACCACGTTGCGGCGCGCGCGCAGCGTGCGGCACACCTCGTAGCCGTCGGGCCCCGGGCCGAGCGCGACGTCCAGCAGCACGATGTCGAAGCTGTCGGTGCTGGCGCGGTCGATCGCCGCACGCCCGTCGGCGACCGCCAGGACCCGATGGCCCTCCCGGGAGAAGGAGCGCGTGAGCATCTCCCGCAGGTCGGACTCGTCGTCGACCACGAGGATGTTCAGGGATGCGTCCGCGCCGCGCCCCTGGAGCGAGCCGGCGCGGGCGCGCGTGTGACCTGCCTGCTGCGACGACATGTGCGCTCGGCGCCGATGCTAGCGATGCGGGTGCGCCGCCGGGCCGTGAGGGACACCGGGCGCGGCGGACGAGGAAGCCGGCGCCCCGGACGAGGAGGCCGGCGCCCCGGACGAGGAGACCGGCGCTGCCGACGAGGCAGCCGCAGCCCCGGACGAGGAGATCGTCGCCGCAGACGAGGAGGCGGACGCCCAGGACGGGGAAGCCGGCGCCACAGAGCGCCCGGCGATGGGCGCGCGGCCGATCGCCAGGCGCGGGACCAGCACGTGCACGAGCGGCCCGATGCCCAGCGCGTAGACCACCGTGCCCGCGCCGACCGTGCCGCCGAGGAGCCAGCCGCCGGCCAGCGCCGAGCCCTCGATCGACCAGCGCACCGTGCGCAGCGCGTGGCCGCGGGCGGCCAGGCCGGTCATCAGCCCGTCGCGCGGCCCGGGACCGAGGCCCGCGCCGATGTACAGGCCGGTCGCCACCCCGTTGAGCACCACGGCGGCCAGCAGCACGGCCCAGCGCAGCTCGATCGCCCGCGGCGGCGGCGTGACCACCATCACCAGGTCGATCACCGAGCCGACCAGCACGACGTTGCTGAGCGTTCCGAATCCCGGCCGCTGGCGCAGCGGGATCCAGAGCAGCATCACGACCAGCCCGACGATGATCGCCCAGGTCCCGACGCCCATGCCCAGACGGCGCGAGAGGCCCTGGTGCAGCACGTCCCACGGGTCGACGCCCAGCCCGGCCAAAAGCAGTCCGGCGTCGCTGACGCCGTACAGGCCAAGCCCGGCGTACAGCTGCGCGAGGCGGCGGGCCCGCGGTGGCGGGACGGCTGCGCGCAGGGGCGCCACAGCTTTGCAGGGGAGCGGCACAACACAAGTCTCACACAGATTGGCCTGTTGTATGGCAGGCCAATCTGCTATCAGTGGCCTGCGAGATGGGAGTCAGCCCACCAGCCCGGCGCGGCACGCCGATGACCACGATCCCGCCGGCGATGACCACAGCTGCGGCAGGCCGATGACCACGATCCCGCCGGCGATGACCACAGCCCCGCCGACGCGCCCATGACCACGATCCCACCGACGCGTCTCGCCGGCCTGCTGGGCACCTGGCGTCCCGGCGGGCCGGCCGGCGATCGGCTCGCGGCCACGATGCGCGCGCTCGTGCTGGACGGCCGGCTGCCGCTGCACGCCCGCCTGCCGCCCGAGCGGGCGCTCGCGGCCGCGCTCGGGCTCAGCCGCGCGACGGTCACAGCCGCCTACGACCGCCTGCGAGCCGACGGCTACGTGGTCAGCCGCCAGGGCGCGGGCAGCTGGGTGGCGATGCCCGCCGAGAGCCGCGCGGAGGGCGACGAGCTGCACGACTTCGACGGCCTGGACCTGCGGATCGCGGCGCTGCCGGCGCCCGCCGCAGTCGGGGAGCTGGCGCTCGGCGCGGCGCGCGAGCTTACCGGCTGGCTTGACCACCACGGCTACAACGCGCTCGGACTGCCGCCGCTGCGCGCCGCGATCGCGGCCCGCTTCAGCGCCCGCGGCCTGCCCACCGCCCCCGAGCAGGTGCTGGTCACAAGCGGGGCGCTGCAGGCGCTTGACCTCGCGATCCGGGCCCTTCTGCCCCGCGGGCGCACGGCGCTGGTGGAGATCCCAAGCTACCCCGTCGCGCTCGACGCGCTGCGCGCCGCCGGCGCGCGGCTTGTGACGGTGCCCGTCGACGAGCAGGGCTGGGACCTGGACGCGCTGGAGGCGACCGCCGCCAGCGAGCGCCCGCCGCTGGCCTACCTGATGCCGGACTACCAGAACCCGACGGGGAGGCTGATGGATGAGACGGCCCGGCGGCGCGCGCTGCGCGCGCTGCGCCGGGCGGGCACGATCGCCGTGATCGATGAGACGTTCGCGGAGCTGCGCCTGGACGGGAGCGAGCCGACGGCGCCCGCGGCCGCCTGGGGGGGCGATGCGACGATCGTGATCGGCGGCCTGTCGAAGTCGGTCTGGGGCGGCCTGCGGGTCGGCTGGGCGCGGGGCGAGCCGCAGACCCTGCGTCGGCTCGCCGCCGCGCGCGCGACCAGCGACATGGCAAGCCCCGTGCTCGACCAGCTGCTGGCCGTGCGCGTGCTCGAGGGGCTCGACGGGCTGCTGGCCGAGCGGCTGCCGCTGCTGCGCGCCCGCCGGGCGACCCTGGCGCAAGCGCTCGCCCTGAAGCTGCCCGCCTGGCGCTGCGCACAGCCGCAGGGCGGCATGTTCCTCTGGGTGCAGCTGCCCGAGCCGATCTCCACGAGCCTCTCGGTGCTGGCCGCCGAGCGCGGCCTGGCGCTCACGCCAGGGCCACGGTTCGGCGCCGCCGGCCTGCTGGAGCGGCGCCTGCGCCTGCCGTTCACGCTGGCGCCCGAGCAGCTGCTGCGGGCAGTCTCGCTGCTGGCCGAGCTCGCGCCGCTGGCATCGGGCCGGGGGCGCGCCCCCGATGCGCGACTGCAGTACGTCGCGTAGCGACCGGCGGGCGACGCGGATCCGGCGGGGAGCCCGCGCAGGCGGGCGCGTGCGGCCCACGCAGCCTCCAGCGTGCGGCCTACGCAGCCTCCAGCGTGCGGCCTACGCAGCCTCCAGCGTGCGGCCCGCCGGGCGCGGCTCGTCCAGCCGGGCCGCCGGCGCGCGCGCGGGGCTTGCCGCCGGGCTGCCCACGTCGGCCCAGGCCCACAGCACCGTCAGCCAGGTGACGGTCGCCAGGCAGACGTGGACCCACACCATCTCGGCCGGGAGCGCGAGCTCGTACTGCACGCTGCCGACCAGCCCCTGGGCGGCGACTAGCACGCCCAGGACGGTGAGCGGCTCAAGCTCGCGCTGGGTCGCCCCGCGACGGCGGCGCACAAACCAGGCCGCGATCACCGCCACGCCGAAGATGACGGCGATCGTCGCGTGCTGGTGGACCATCCAGCTGAGCGTGTCGGCGCCCTTGAAGTCCAGCCGCGTGATGTGCTGACCGGTGAAGCCGCCGCCGTGCGGGCCGGCTGCGGACGTGAAGGACCCGGCGACGATCGTCAGCGCCGCCAACGGCGCGAGCGCGCGCACCGACCGCACCGCCACCCGGTCGCCGTTGCGCGGGCGCTCGCCGGGTGCAAAGCGCGAGCGCCATGCGAGCGCGAACGCCGCGACCAGCACCAGCAGCGACAGGCCGAAGTGCGCGATCACGAAGCCCGGAGCGAGCTTCTCCAGCACCGTGAATCCGCCCAGCACCGCCTGCGCGATCACGCCCAGCGGCAGCAGCGCCGACAGCCAGATCAGATCGCGCCGGCGAGGACGGCGGGTGAGCGAGAACACGAACGCCGCGGTCGTGATCACGCCGACCACCACGCCGACCACGCGGTTGCCGAACTCGATCAGCGCGTGCGTCGCCAGCGGCGGCAGCGGCGTGCCCCCGCACTTGGGCCAGTTCGAGCAGCCCAGCCCAGAGTCCGTGAGCCGCACCGCAGCCCCGGAGAAGACGATCAGCGTCAGCGCCACAAGCGCCACGTCGGCCACCAACCGGTGCTGGCGCGGGGTCACGGCCAGACGGGCGCGCATCGTCGACAGGGCACCGCGCATCGTCGATGGCGCACGATACCGACGGCGCCGACCCCGTGCGCCCCGTCGCCCTGAGCCGCACCCCGCCGGCGCCGTGATTGCCGTCCGGGCGGCGCGCCGTGATTGCCGTCCGGGCGGCGCGCCGTGATGAGCGCGCGATCTGCGACCGTTCGTGGCGAGCGGCAGCGTCGAGGCGATCGCCGCCCAGCAGGCGCGCAGGGCTCTCAGGAGAAGCGCGGCAGCAGCGAGGCGATCTGCGAAAGCGACGGCGCCGAACGGTCGCGCTCAGATGCGATCAGCTCAAGCGCGGCGGGCCACTCGATCCCCACCTCCGGGTCGTCGAAGGCGAACCCCGACTCGGCCGCCGGGTCGTAGTAGGCGGAGACCTTGTAGACGACGTCCGCCACGTCCGACAGCACGCAGAACCCGTGCGCGAACCCGTCCGGGCAGTACAGCTGGCGGTGTGCGACGTCGTCGAGCTCGAACGCCTCCCAGCGCCCGAAGTCCGGCGAGCCGCGGCGGATGTCGACCAGCACGTCGAGGATCGCGCCACGGGCGCAGCGCACGAGCTTGGCCTGCCCGGGCTGGAAGTGCATGCCGCGCACCACGCCGCGACGCGAGCGCGAGTGGTTGTCCTGCACGAAGCGCTCGGCGATCCCCAGCTCCGCGAGCTCACTGGCGCGGAAGGTCTCCACGAAGAAGCCCCGCTCGTCGCCGTGGACGGTGGGCTCAAGCAGCATCGGCCCCGAGAGGCCTGTCGGCACGACCCGCATCATCCCGCACCGATCCTGCGCACCTTGACCCCCCAGGCCTCCCAGACGCTACGGTCGAGGACTCCGCGACCGTCGACGATCGCACGCACCCCGGGCAGCTCCGCCGCACGCAGCTCCGCGTACTCGGGGTGGTCCGCTTGGACCACCGCGCCATCGAGGCCGCGCCCATCCCAGGGCTCAAAGCCCAGCTCCACCAGCTCCGCGTGGCCGAACAGCGGGTCGCTCGCGACCGGCTTTGCGCCCCGCCGGCACAGCTCCTCGCGCAGCGCAAAGGCGCCAGAGAAGGCGGTCTCCTTCACACCGCCGCGGTAGGCGACGCCGAGGATCAGGATCCGGCGGCCCTCAAGCTCGCCCAGCTCGCGCTGCAGCAGGTCGACAGCGTAGGCGGGCATCGATTCGTTGACCGCGCGTGCGGCGGCCGGCAGCTTCGCGTCCGGATCGCCGGCCTCGTAGAACCGAGGGTATACGGGGATGCAGTGCCCGCCGACGGCGACTCCCGGCCGGTGAATGTGGGAGAAGGGCTGCGAGTTGGCGGCGTCGATGACCCGCTGGACGTCGACCCCGAGACGATCGGCGAAGCGCGCGAACTCGTTGGCGAGCGCGATGTTCACGTTGCGATAGGTGGTCTCCGCCAGCTTGGTCAGCTCGGCGGCCTCGGCGCCGCCCATCGCCCACACCTCGGCCTCGATGAAGGCGCGGTACAGCTCCACGCCGCGTCGCTCGCCCTCCTGGCTGAGGCCGCCGACGAGCTTGGGGTAGCTGGCGAGGTCGGAGAAGATCCGGCCCGAGTACACGCGCTCGGGGCTGTGGATCGCAAAGAAGTCCCGCTCCTCGGCCAGACCGGACCAACGCGCCAGATCCGGGGCCACGCGGTTGCGCGTCGTGCCGACCGGGAGCGTCGTCTCGATGCACACGACCGTGCCCGGGCGCAGACCGCGCCCGATGTCGGCCACGACCGCGTCGAGGATCTCAAAATCGGGCCGTCCATGTGTGTCGACGACCAGAGGCGGAACCGCGATCACCAGATCGGCACCGTCGGCGACCGCAGCGGTGGTGTCGGTGGTGGCCACCAGGCGACCGCCGCCAACGAGCTGGGCGAGCGCCTCCGCGAGCCCCGCCTCGCCGGGGAACGGCTCGCGGCCCGAGTTGACGCTGTCGACCACGCGCGGGTCGATGTCGCAGCCGACCACCTGGTGTCCGGCCCGCGCGATCTGCGCGGCGACCGGAAGCCCGATCTTGCCGAGCGCGACGACGACGGCGCGCATCAACCGACGAGGCTGGTGGTCAGGGTCCGGCCACTGCGTGCGCTGTCGATCACGGTGGCCGCGACGCGCACGATCTCGACGCCACGCTCCAGGTCGACGATCTCCGCGTCGGGCACGCCGTCGAGAAGGTCGAGGAACGTCTCAAGCTCAACGCGCAGCGGCTCGTCGCGCGCGAGCGCGTAGCGTGTCATGTTCCCTTCGCTGACGCCACGGAACTGCTGCGTGGTCGACCACTCGATGCCGACATCTGCGTTCTCGTAGAAGAACAGGTCACCGGTCAGCGTGTCGGCCTCCAGCATTCCCCGCTCACCCAGGACCCGGGTGCGTCGCACCTTGGTGGGCGACACCCGGTCCACCACCAGGTTGAAGGCCGCGCCGGACTCGAGCACGCCGGTCACCAGCACCAGGTCCTCCTCCTCGCTGCCGCTCAGATGCTGGGTCTGCGCGGCCAGGCGCGCGATGCGCGAGTCAGACAGCCAGGTGACCACGTCGATGTCGTGAGTGGCGAGGTCCTTGACCACCCCCACATCGCGCACGCGACTGGCGAATGGCCCGCAGCGGATCGTCGACAGGCAGAAGAGGCGCCCCAGCTGGCGCTCCAGCAGCCTGCGGCGCATATCCCGCAGCGCGGCGTTGAACCGCTCGACGTGCCCCACCGCGCCGTGCACACCGTGGCGCTCGCAGACCTCGACGATCTCCTCGGCCGCCTCGACGCTCCCCGCCAGCGGCTTTTCGACGAGCACCGAGACCCCCGCGGACGCGAGCTCTCGCACGACCTCAAGATGGCGATCGGTCGGGACCGCAACGACCGCAAAGTCCAGTGGCCCGCGGCCGAGAAGCTCGGCCACCGACCCGAACACGAGGCGGGGGTCGTGGACGCTGCGATAGCGGTCCCCGTCTGGGTCCACCGCGCCCGCGAATCGCACCCGCTCGGCGGCCTGCAGCAGCCGGGCATGGTGGCGGCCGATCATCCCCAGGCCGATCACCGCCCCCGAGTGCGTTGACCCCTGCGCCTGCATACGGCCGGTAGCGTATTTCACCCGGCGCCATCGGGCATCGGCGCCTCTCGCCCGCCGGCCCCCGCTCGAGGAGCCGACCGGGCGGCGCTCTCAGACAGCCACCACCCCGCAGCCCTGGCCCGGGCCGTTGCTAGAGTCGCCCGCCGTCATGGGCGAGCTTGGCGGCAGGCGCGTGCTGGTCACCGGCGGCGGCGGGTTCGTTGGCGCGCCCACCGTGCGCGCCCTGCTGGCAGAGGGGGCGGTCGTGCGGGTGCTGGACGTCGCCGAGCCCTGGCGGCTCGCCGGCGTCGAGTGCGAGACCGTGATCGGGGACATCTCCGACCCGGCCACGGCGCTTGAGGCCTGCCGGGACGTCGAGCTGGTCGTGCATCTGGCGGTCCTGCCGCTCAACCTCGCCAACGCCGATCCGCGCCAGGCGTTCGAGTCCAACGTGCGCGGCTCGTTCAACGTGTTCGACGCGGCCGGGCGCGCGGGGGTCAGGCGCGTCGTGTACTCGTCGGCGTCCTCGGCGTACGGGCCGACGGACGCCTACCCGATCGTCGAGGATCAGCCGCTTAGGCCAAACGCCTTCTACCCGGCGAGCAAGGCGGCGGCCGAGATGCTGCTGCGCGGTCTGGCGGGAACCCACGGTTACGGGTTCGTCATCCTGCGCTACATGAACGTCTACGGCCCCGGCCAGACAGCTGGCGTGGTGCCCGCCGTCGCACGCTCGCTGCTCGCCGGGGAGCGGCCGAAGCTCACCGGCGACGGCACGCAGGCGTTCGACTTCGTGCACATCGAGGACTGCGCCCGGGCCAACATGCTGTCGATCCGCGCCGAGAGCTCGGGCGCCGAGCTCAACGTCGGCTCCGGCACGGCGACCTCGCTCAACGACCTGGTGGCGACGATGGCCGAGCTTTTGGGGCTCGATGTAGCGCCCGTCTACGAGGGGCCGGTGTCGAGCGCGCCGCCCCGCGTGGGCTCGATCGAGCGCGCCCGCGCGCTCGTTGGATACCGGCCGACGGTGTCGCTTCGCGACGGGCTTGCATCGGTGCTCGAGGCGATGCGCACCCAGCCGCCAGGCGCCTGAGGCGATGTGCGGCATCGCCGGAGCGCTTCGCCACGACGGCGCGCCCGTCAGCGAGGAGTCGCTGTGGCGCGCGGCGCGCAGCATCGCCCACCGCGGGCCCGACGACGAGGGGATCCACGTGGACGGACCGGTCGGGCTCGCCCACCGGCGCCTGTCGATCATCGACCTCTCGGCCGCGGGCCGCCAGCCGATGGGCAACGAGGACGGGACGCTCTGGCTGACCTACAACGGCGAGATCTACAACCATCGCGAGCTGCGCCGGCTGCTGGAGGCGCGCGGCCACCGCTTCGCGTCGCACACCGACAGCGAGGTCCTCGTTCACGGCTACGAGGAGTGGGGGACCGAGCTGCTGGAGCGGCTGAACGGGATCTTTGCGTTCGCGATCTGGGACGCCCGCGAGCGCGAGCTTCTGCTCGCCCGCGATCGCTTCGGCGCAAAGCCGCTGTACGTCAGCAGGAACGCCGACCGGCTGCTGTTCGGCTCGGAGGTCAAGGCCCTGCTCGCGCTCTCACAGCAGCCGGCCCGGCTGTCGCTCGAGGCGCTGTGCGAGTACATGACGTTCCAGAACACCCTCGGCGAGCAGACTCTGTTTGCGGGCGTGACGACGGTCGCGCCGGGGACGTGGCTGCGCGTGCGCGCGGACGGCACCGCCCGGCGGGGCGTCTACTACGATCCGCTGCCCGCACCCCAGCCCGCGCCGCACCCCGACGAGATCGCCGAGGCGCTGCGCGCGGCCCTGCAGCGAGCGGTCGACCGCCAGCTGATGGCCGACGTGCCGGTCGGGGCCTACCTCTCAGGTGGGATGGACTCGGCCTCGCTGGTGGTGCTCGCCGGGCGGCGCATACCTCACATCCACACCTTCACCGCCGGCTTCGACGTCGCCGACGCCTCGCCCCTTGAGGTGGCGATCGACGAGCGCCCGGACGCCGAGATCGTCGCGCGCGACGTCGGCACCGAGCACTACGGGGCGGTGCTGCACGCCGGCGACCTGGCGCGGGTGATGCCCGACCTGGTGTGGCATCTGGAGGACCTGCGCGCGGGCACCTGCTACCAAAACTACTGCGTCGCCCGGCTCGCCTCCAAGTTCGTCAAGGTCGTCATGGCGGGAACGGGCGGCGACGAGCTGTTCGCCGGCTATCCGTGGCGCTACGCGCGGCTTGCGGGCGCGCGCGACCGGCGCGGCTTCCTGGACGCCTACTACGAGTACTGGTGCCGCCTGATCTCCGACGAGTTGCGGCCCCGGGCGTTCACCGACGATGCCTGGGCGGTGATGTCGGCCGTGGACCCGCGCGCGTCCTTTGAGCGCGTCACCGCGCACCTTGACCCCGAGCTTGACCCTGTCGAGCAGGCCCTCTACTTCGAGCAGCGCACGTTCCTGCACGGCCTGCTGGTGGTCGAGGACAGGATGTCGATGGCGCACGGGCTCGAGGCGCGCGTACCGTTCCTCGACAACGAGCTGGTGGAGCTCGCGCTGCGAATCCCCGCTCGAGTGAGGGCCGGCTCGGGCGAGGGCAAGGCGCTGCTGCGCCACGCGGCGCGCGCGTTCCTTCCCGACGCCCTGGTGCGCAAGCGAAAGCAGGGCTTCAGCCCGCCGGACGGCACGTGGTACCGGGGCCGTAACCTGAGCTACGTGCGCGAGATACTCCTGGACCCCGGCTCCCTGCGGCGCGGGCTGTTCCGGCCCGAGTTCGTCGACCGGGTGATCCGCGATCACGCGGATGGCAAGGCGGACAACCGGCTGATGATCTGGTCGCTGCTGAGCCTCGAGTGGTGGCACCGGATGTTCGTCGACGACGCCGGCGCGCGCGTCGCGCGCGCCCGCGCGGGCGACGCGCACGGGGCCGCCGCATGACGATCGTCGTCACGGGCGCGACCGGCTTCCTCGGGGCCGCGATGCTGCCGTTGCTAGCCGAGCGAGACGAGGTGGTGGCGCTGCATCGCCCCGGCGCGACGCCGGCTCCCGCGCAGCGGGTCCGCTGGGTCGCGCAGGACCTCGCGGGCGAGCTGTCAGCCGAGCTGCCCGACCGCGTCGACAGCGTGCTGCACATCGCGCAGTCGCGGCGCTACCGGGAGTTCCCGGCGGGAGCCGTCGACGTCGTGGCCGTGAACACGATGGCGACCGCGCGGCTGCTGGACTACTGCCATCGAGCGGGCGGGCGCACCTTCGTGTTCGCCTCCACCGGGGCCGTGAGCGGCGCCGGGCCTGAGCCGATCGACGAGGACGCTCCACCGCGACCCTCCAACCTCTACGCGGTCTCCAAGCACGCGGGCGAGCAGCTCGTCGAGCAGTACCGATCGGTGCTGCTCGCCCACTCGCTGCGCTACTTCTTCATCTACGGCCCCGGCCAGCGCGGGATGATGATGCCCGGCATCATCGAGCGGGTCGCCGGTGGCCAGGAGGTCCAGCTCGCCGGCGACAACGGGATCTCGCTCAACCCCGTCTACGTGGAGGACGCGGTACGGGCGACGGTCGCCGCGCTCGACCTCACAGAGAGCGCGACCGTGAACGTCGCCGGGCCGCAGGTCGTCACGATCCGGGAGATCGCGCAGCTGATCGCCGACGAGCTTGGCACCGAGCCCGCGTTCGTCAACCTGGCGCCCCAGCCGGACTTCGTCGCCAGCACCGAGCGGATGGCGCGGCTGCTCGGAGCGCCCACGACCTCACCCCGGGAGGGATTGGCGCGGACGATCGCGGCGCGCTGACCCCGGCGCGATGAGAGAGCACTTCCTGCGCCTGGCCAGGCAGACGGCCGTATACGGCATCGGAGCCGTGGCGCAGCAGATGCTCGGAGTGGTGACGCTGCCCGTGTACGCGCGGGTGTTCGACCCGGCGCAGTACGGGGTCGTCGAGGTGATCACCGTCGGGCTGTCGGTGCTTGCCATCTTCGTGGATCTGGGGTTGGGCTCCGCGTCGCAGCGCTCCTACTACGACTACTCCGAGGAGCAGGCGGATGAGCGCCGGCTGGTCCTGTCGAGCTCGATCGGTCCGTCGATGGCGATCGCGCTCGCGATCGCCGCGGCGCTCGCGGTCGCCAACACGCAGGTCTCGGAGCTGGTCTTCTCAAGCAGCCGCTACGGCTCGACGGTCATCCTCGCCGGCCTCTCCGTGCCCGCGCTGACGCTGGCGACGCTGCTGCGCGAGGTGATGCGGCTGCGCTTCCAGCCGTGGCGATACCTGACGGCGGCGCTGATCGCGGGCGGCGTCGGGTCGCTGCTGTCCGTCGGGCTGGTCCTCGGGACCGGGATCGGGATCAACGGAGTGTTCCTCGGAGCCCTGGTGGGCAACGTGCTCGCGGCTGGCTACGCGCTGTGGATCGTGCACCCGCACATCGGCCGGCGGATCTCGCGGCGCGAGTTGCGCGTGATGCTCGCCTACGGGCTGCCGCTGATCCCAAGCGCGATCGCGATGTGGGCGCTGCAGTTCGTCGATCGGATCCTGCTGACCAAGCTGGCGAGCCTCAGCGAGGTGGGCGAGTACGCGATCGCCAACAGACTGTCGCTGGCGCTGATGATGCTGGTGTCCGCGTTCGGGGTCGCCTACTCGCCGTTCATGCTCTCACTGCACCGCGACGATCCCGCCGCCGAGCTTCAGGTGCGCGCCCGCCTGCTCACGTACCTGACCGCGGCCCTCGTCGCGCTGTCGGTGGTGCTGTCGGTGTTCGCGCGGGAGATCGTGTCGGTGCTCGCACCCGGCTTTCACACCGCGTATGAGTCGGTGGCGCTCGTCTGCGCCGGCACGGTCGCGCTGGGCTTCTCGCAGGTGGCGATGGCCGGCATCGCGCTCACGCGCCGCACCAGGCTGTTTGCCATCTACGCATCGGTCGCGGCAGTCGTGAACCTCGGGCTCAACTTCGCTCTGATCCCGATCTGGGGCCAGGTCGGCGCCGCCGCGGCGACCGCCATCGGCTATGTACTGCTTGCCGTGCTCTACTACCGCGGCGCCCAACGCGTGTACCCCACCCCATACTCCCCACGCAGGCTGATCGCGGTGAGCGCCCTCGGAGCGGCCCTGATGCCGGTCGGGCTGCTCGGCGACAGGCCGCTCGCGCTGGATCTGGCGGCGAAGGTGGGGGCGCTCGTGGTGCTCGCCGCCGGGCTGCGCCTCTCGGGCGCGATCGGGCGCGCTGAGCTTGCGCAGATGCGCGAGATCACCGGTCGCGCTCGGGCCGTGCGCGCCGGAAGCTGAACCGGCAGGACCGCCGGCATCGCCGCACCTCGGGCCTCGCGCGCTCAGCGCACCGGCTCGGCGGCGGGCGTGGGGCTCGCCGTCAACGCACGGCGCCACGTCTCGGCGCACAGGGCGCGCCAGATCGCGGCATGGTCGCGCCAGGCGCCGGCCCGGAGGTCGGCCTCGACGGCGCGAGCGTCGTAGAGCCCGCGAGCGCGCGTCGCCGGGTCAAGCAGCACCTCGGCGATCCGCTCCCGCCACCGCGGCTCGGCGAGCCAGCGGGCCTGTGGCGGATCGAACGCGACCTTGTCGCGCCTGGCCAGCACCACCTCGGGCACCAGCCCGCGCACCGCGTCGCGCAGGATGCGCTTGGTGACGGGCCCGCGGCAGAGGAACGCCGCCGGTGCCGACAGCGCGAACTCGGCCACCCGCGGATCCAGGTAGGGCAGGCGGACCTCCCGCGAGTGGGCCATGCTGCTGCGGTCCGCGTAGCGAAGCAGCGCCGGCAGGCTGGTGGTGAACGCCTCCAGAAGCAGCTCGCGCCGCATCGCCGACCCCGACGAGAACGCGGGCACGGGCGGGTCGAACTGAAGCGCCCGCTCCCGGGCGTCGGCGGCGACGTAAGGGCTTGCGGCGCGTCGCTGGTAGGCACGGACGACTCGCCGGGGAAGCCCGGCGCCCAGCAGCGCCCTCACAGTCGCCGTGCGCTGCCAGCCCCCGGCGCGCAGCGCCCGCAGCACCGCTCTTGGGCCGCGCGCGACCGCCGCCGTTCCCACCATCCACGGATAGCCGCCGAACAGCTCGTCGGCGCCCTGGCCGTCGAGCAGCACGACTACCCCGGCCTCGCGCGCGGCGCGGTTCACGCGCCATTGGGCGTAGATCGACGCCGAGGCGAACGGCTCCTCGTGATCGAGGACGAGCTGGTCCAGGTCGGCGGCCAGCTCGTCGCTCGTGGGACGCACCGCGTGATGCTGCGCCACCTCCGCGGCCGCGGCGACCGCACGGGCGTAGGCCCACTCGTCGCGCTCGTGGCCTTCGAAGGCGGCCGTGAACGCGTGGCGCCGGTGCTCTCGCCCCAGCTCGGCCGACAGCATCACCACCGCGGACGAGTCGATCCCGCCGCTGAGCGACGAGCCCACCGGCACGTCGCTGCGCAGCCGCAGGCGGATCGAGTCGATCAGCAGCTCGCGCAGGGCGCGCACCGCATCCTCATAGCGCGCCGGCACCTCGACTGTGGCCGGATGCCACCAGCGCCAGACGCGGATGCGACCCGCCGTCCAGCGCAGCGCGTGCGCGGCCGGCAGGCGATTGACTCCCTCAAAGAAGCTGCCGTCCGGAGCGGGCATCAGGTTGCGCGCCACGAACACCTCGACCGCGCGTTCGTCGGGCCTGCCGAGGCCGCCGGCGCAGGACCAGCCAGATCCGGGCGACCCGAGCGAGGCCTGCATCAGCGCGCGGATGTCGGACCCGAAGGCCAGCCGTCCGGGCAGCTGGCACCAGTACAGCGGCTTCTCGCCGAACCGGTCGCAGGCGAGCGTGAGCGATCGCTCCCGCTCGTCCCAGACGGCCAGCGCGAACATCCCGTTGAGCCTGTCAAGCGCCGACTCGCCCCACTCGCTCCAGGCGTGCAGCAGGACCTCCCCGTCGCCCTCGGTGTCGAAGGCATGGCCGCGAGCGGCGAGGTCCGCCCGCAGCTCCCGGTAGTTGTAGATCTCGCCGTTGAAGACGAGGTGAAGCCCGCGGTGGTGCAGAGGCTGGTTGGAGCGCGGGTCGAGATCGATCACGGCCAGCCGGCGAAACGCAAGGCCGGCCGTCGCGTCGGCCCAGAGGCCCTGATCGTCTGGGCCGCGATGCGACATCGCGGCCGCCATGCGCTCCAGCACGGCCCTTTCGGGCGCAGGCGCGCCGACGATGCCGGCGATGCCGCACATGCCTACGGCCGAGCCTCGTGGCGGGCCGGCGCTCGCCCACGGGGGGACGCGGCCTCCTGGGATGCCGCCGCCTCGTGGGATGCCGCCGCCTCATGCGGGGGCGCGGCGGCCCGGTGCGGGAGCGCGGGCCCATGCGGGGGCTGCCGGGGCGCGGGCTCGCGGCCGGCAGGCGCAACCGGTTCGCGCTGGGGCAGCAGGATCTGCGGCAGCGGCTCCCCGCTCCAGACGTGCGAGATGAGGGCCTCCCACACGGCGCCGGTCGCCTTGTAGGACCAGTGCTCCAGCGCGAACGCCCGCGCCGCTCGACCGGCGGCCTCACGCGCCGCGGGATCGGTGACCAGCCGCTCGAGCGCGGCCTCGAGCCCCTCCGAGTCGACGTCGATCAGCGGGAGGCCGCGCGCCAGCTCGCTGGCGCGCAGCTCGAGCGGCCACCACCCGAGCGCAGAGAGCACCGGCTTGCCCGAAGACGCCCCCTCGACCGCGAAGATCCCGAAGCCCGCCAAGAACTGCTCGGCGACGATGTCGCAGCGTCGCATCGCGGCAAGAACGACGTCGTTGGGCTGGCGCTCGATCACCTCAAGCTCAATCCTCAGGCCTCGTGCGCGCAGCCGCTGGACCGCGTCCAGCAGCAGCTGGGTGCCCTTGATGTGGCGGTGGTTGGGCGCGTGCAGCACCACCACGGGCGATCGGCGCCCGTCGGCATCGGTGGCGCTCCCGTCGCCGGACCAGAGGTCGGTGTCCACAGCCATCTGGGTCGGCCAGACCACGTCGGCGCGCGGCAGATAGCCGTACTGGTGGTTGCGAATCACCAGGTCGGCCCATCTGCACCAGTAGTCGACCCGTTCCCGCGTCGCCTGCGAGCGCTCGGCGATCTGCGGATAGTCGGCCAGCAGCGGGCCCTCCATGCGGCCGAGATGGCCCAGCACCGCGATGTCGCTGCCGTACGGGAAGACGATCAGCCGCTTGCCCGCAAGGCGCAGCAGGGGCCCCTCGAGCCGCCGCAGCGCGGTGTGGCGCAGAAGGCCCCCGTCCAGGTAGGTGAGGAACACATCGGCGGTGCGCAGCCCCCAGGCGAACACGAAGAAGTCCCGCACGGCCTCCCAGGCTCGCGAGCGACCCAGAAATCCGTCGCGGTGGACATCGAAGTCCTCTCGCCGGTTGATTGGCATCAGGCCATCGGCGATCGTCATCGACTCATAGCCGCGAGCGCGCAGGGCAGCCGACCAGTACTTGAGGTTGATCACCGGCGTGGGGCCCCAGAGCAGCCGGGGGCGCCGGCTGGCCTGACACAGCCGCGCGGTTCGCACGCGTTCGCGCGCGGCCACGATCACCAGCGGTGGCAGCGCCAGGGGCGCAACGAGCGCCCGCGTCGCGGCGCGGATCGCAGGCCAGGCTCGGATCACCTGGATCCGCGGCCCCAGAGCAACGCGTAAAGGCGGTGCTCCACCGTCGCCGGAACCGGCCGAGGCCCCCAGTAGAAGCGGTAAAGCGCACGTCCCAGCGGCCCCAGATCGGACTGGCGTGCGAACTCGCGTCGCCGGCGATAGAGCTCGGGATGCCGGGCTCTCACGGCCCGATACCAGCGGCGATACTCCCGACGGGCCTGCGAGAGCATCGTCGCACCGTGTCGACGGTAGAGGAAGGTGATCTCGGGAACCTTGACGCCTCGCCAGCCCCGCGCCAGCGCGTGCAGCCAGAACTCCCAGTCCTCGTAGCCCCTCATCTGCGGGTCCCAACCTCCGACGTCGTCAAACAGCTCTCGACGGGTCAGCGCGGTCGGCCCGATCGTGTGTCGGAACAGAAGCCGGTAGGGATCCCAGCCCGGCAGGGCGACATCCCCAGACCAATCTCCGAAGAAGTGCATGATGCCGTAGGCGAAGCCGGCGCCGGGGTCGGAGCGAAGACCCGCCTTGAGAGCGCGCAGCGCGCGCGCCGGCAGCATGTCATCGGCGTCGAGTGCCAGCACCAGTGGCGTGTCGGAGGCACCAACCCCGGCGTTGCGAGCGGCAGCGAGCCCGGCGTTGCGCTGTCGCAAAAGCTCCACGCCCTCCGGGAGGGCGTCGAGCGCCTCCAGCGTCTCGGACTCGTCCGAGCCGTCGTCGACGACGATCACCCGCGGCGGGCCGCCCTCCTGTCCGCGCACGCTCGCGATCGCCTCCGGCAGGAAGCGCCCATAGTTGAAGCAGGGGATGACGACGGTCACATCACCGTGCTCGGAGGACGCGGGCACGGCTGCATGCTCGCAGAAGACCAGCGACTAGGATCGGCCACCGTGTCCACGAGACCGCGGCGCTCGCTCCTGCTCGTCTGCCATGTGACGCCGCCCACCACCATGTCCGCGGCCCGGCGCGCTGGGGCTCTGACCAAGCACCTGGCGCGTCTCGGGCACTCGGTCGCCGTGCTCACGTCGGTGGCGTGGGGATCGGGCGCGATCCCGGGCGCCGCGCTGACCGTGCGCACGCGAGACCTGCTGAGCAGCCGGCTGAACTGGCGGCGCGCCGGGATCGCTGCGCTGAAGGGAGACAGCGGCGGCGGCGCGCCGATGGCGCCGAGCATCCTCGCGCGCTGGGTGGTTCCGGACCTGGAGATGCTCGGCTGGACGCCGTTTGCGCTGCTGGCGGCCCGACGGCTGGCAGCGGAGCGCAGGATCGACTGCGTCATCACAAGCTCGCCGCCGGCGTCCGCGCACCTGGTCGGCGTCGCCCTGCAGCTGAGGGGAGTCCCGTGGGTGGCCGATCTGCGTGACGGCTGGCGCTTTGAGTCGCTGCGTCCGCGCGCAGCGCTTGCGTCGCTTGACGCGCTCGATGAGCGCCTGGAGCGCCTCGTGGTCGAACGGGCCGATGCGGTTTGCGCCGTCACCCAGCCGATCGCCGACGACCTGCAGGCGCGCTATGCGCGCCCGGTGGCCACGATCACCAACGGCTTTGACCCGGAGGAGGCGACCGGCGCAGGCACGGCCGCCGACAGCGCCGCCGAGGGGCTGCTTGACGGGCGGCGACGGAGCCTCGTTCACACCGGCACGCTCGCCTACGGCGGCCGGCCTCTTGCGCCGCTTCTGCACGGGCTCACGGCGCTCGCCGCGCGCGCGCCCGAGGTCGCGTCAAGGCTTGAGGTCGTGCTCGCGGGCCCGGTGACCGATGCCGAGCGCGCCGAGGTGCGCGCCGCCGGGCTTGAGTCCACCGTCCGCTTCACAGGTCCCGTGTCGCACGCGACCTCGCTCGCGCTGCAGCGATCGGCCGACTGCCTGCTGGTCCTCACCGGCCCAGGCCAAACCGGCGTCGCGACCGGCAAGCTGTACGAGTACCTGTCGGCAGGGCGGCCGATCCTGGTCATCGGCGACGAGACGGCCGCCGCACGGATCGTCGCGGACGCCGGCGCCGGGCTGGTGGTCGGCCGCGATGATCGCGCTGCTCTGGCCGGCGCCCTCCGGCGGCTGGTGGAGCGCCCGGGGGATCTCCCCGCGGCCACGCGCGATGCCGCGGCGCGCTTCTCATACCCGGTGCTGGCCGAGCGCATGGCTTCGCTGGTGGAGGAGGCGATCCTCGGGCGGACGGAGCGCCGCGCCGGGCGGTGACACCGCGCCCCGTTCGCATCCTCCACGCGCCCGCCAACGTGGGCGGCCATCCAATCGGACTCTCCAGGGCCGAGCGGGAGCTGGGGCTGGACTCCGAGGTGGTGCTGTTTGAGCCGGACGCGTTCGGCTTCCCCGCCGACCGCTGCTACCACCGCAGGGATCTCCCGCCGTGGCGGACGGTGCCAACCCGGCTGCGCTTCCTCGCCGAAGCGGCCCGCCGATACGACGTGTTCCACTTCAATTTCGGCAGCACGCTCCTGCCAGGCTGGGGCCTGCCGGTGGCCGTGGACGAGCTGCCGTTGCTTCGGCGCCTGGGCAAGATCGTGATCGCGACCTTCCAGGGCGACGACGCCCGACCGCCCGAAGCCTGGACCCCTCCCCCGCCGCCGGAGCTGTGGCCGGGCCTTGAGCGCCGCCGAAGCGCCGGTCGTCGCCGGCTCCTGCGCTACGCGCACCGCGTTCTTTACCTCAACCCAGACCAGCGCCGGTGGCTCACGGGCGCGAGCTTCTGCCCCTACGCGAGCGTCGACCCTCGAGCCATCGCGCCGGTGCCACCGCGCCGCGAGGGCGAGCTGACGATCGTGCACGCTCCCTCGCACCGAGCGACAAAGGGGACAGACGCCGTGATCGCGGCCGTGGAGCAGCTGCGCGCCGATGGCGCCCGTGTGAGACTGGACCTGGTGGAGGGCGTGCGCCACGACGAGGCGCTCGCGAGGCTCGCCGCCGCCGACATCGCCGTCGACCAGCTGCTGGTCGGCTGGTATGGCGGGTTCGCGGTCGAGGCGATGGCGCTCGGCAAGCCTGTCCTCTGCCACATCGTCGACGAGCAGCCGGGCGACAACCCGTTCGGCGCCGAGCTTGCGATCGTGCGCGCCACGCCGGCGACACTGGCGCAGCGGCTGGCGGAGCTGGTCGGCGATCCGGACGCTCGCAGCGCGGCGGGAGTCGCGGCGCGGAGGTTCGTCGAGCGCCACCACGACCCGCGCCGTGTCGCGAGCCGGGTGCTGGAGGGCCTGGTCACGCTGCCGGATCCGGGCTGATTGCGGCAAGCTCGGCCGGGAGCGGCGCCCCCGACCAAACGTGCTCGATCAGCCCCGCCCAGATCCGGGCGACCGGGCCATAGGAGTGGCAGCGGAGCACGTACTCGCGGCCGGCCCGCCCAAGGGCCGCGCGGCGACCCGGATCGGTAACCAGATCGCGCAGGTTCGCCGTCAGCGTGGATACGTCGGTGTCGACGATCGGGCAGCCGGAGCGACGCAGCCACTCGGCCACGTCCGGCGGCATCCAGCCCAGCGCCGACAGGACCGGTTTCCCAGCGCTCATCCCCTCCACGGCAAAGAGCGCGTATCCGGCGATGAACTGGTCGGCGACGATGTCCGCGCGCCGCATCGCCTCCAGCACCCGCTCGTTGGGCCACCCTTCGGCCAGCTCCAGGACCACTTTGAGGCCCTCTTGCTGCAGCTCGCCGACCGCCTCGATCAGCTCACGGGTGCCCTTGATTGAGCGGTGGTTGGGCGCATGCAGCACGACCACCTCGCCGCTGCGCCCGTCCGCGCCGCCGGCGGCCTCGTCCTGCGGACGCCACGCTTCGCAGTCGATCGCGATCACCGTCGGCCACACCACGTCGGCCCGCGGGAGGAAGCCGTACTGGTAGTTGCGGATCACGAGGTCTGCATGGCGGCAGATGTGAAGGACACGACGGCGCTTGCGGGCGCTCGCGCGCACCAGCTCCGGGTAGTCCTCCAAGAGCGCCGCCTCGGCGACCCCGAGCTCGCCGACGACCGCGATGTCACCCCCGTAGGGCAGCACGATCACGCGCTTGCCGGCGAGCCGCAGCAGGCGCAGCTCAAGCGACCGCAACGCCGTGCCCGTCAGAAAGCCACCGTCGAAGTACCACACGAACACATCCGCGCGCCGGATCGCCCAGGCGAAGACGAAGAAGTCCCGGACCAGGTCGGCACGCGGCACGCCGGGGAGGAAGCTGTCGCGCAGGACGTCGAAGTCCTCCCGGCGGTTGATCGGCGGCACGTGGTGGACGACGGTCAGGCTGTCGTAGCCGATCGCGCGCAGCGACTCAGACCAGTAGCGGATGTTGATGATCGGCGAGGGGCCCCACATCACCCTCGCAGCCGACCCGCGGCGCACGCGCCGGCGTGTGCGCCTTCCCTCCAAGGCCGCGATCACGCAAAGCACCGGGAGCGCGATCGCCCCCGCCACCAGCTTCGCGGGCGGCCAGATGACCCTGACGAGCACGTCGAGCACCGCTCTGTTCATCGCAGCACCCCGTGGGTATACGAGGTCAGTCGGAGCTGATCCGGGCGAGCTCGGCCTGGTCGCGCGGCTGCTGCGCGCCCGAGTCGGTGCTGAGGTCGTCCCGCGCGCGGACGGCATCGCTGACGCGCTCCTCCAGCAGCGCCAGCCGCTGCGCCAGCACCTTGGCCTGGTCCGAGAGGCGCGAGACGGCCGCCGAGAAGTGCAGCAGCAGCAGCAGCACAAAGCCGATCGCGATGAAGAACAGGGCGTTGGGCGGGTAGATCACGCCCACGGCCCGGCTCACCTCCACCAGGCCCTGGCGCCAGCTGGCAAGGCCGATCAGCACGAGCGCGCACAGCAGCCACAGCAGCGCGTAGCGCTCCATCAGGCGACGGCGGCGCACCATCTCCAGCACCACGAGCAGCAGCAGCGCGGCGCCGACGATCGCAACTAGCTGCACGCGGTCCATCAGACCACCGGGCCCGCCGCGACCGGGGCGGGATCGCCCGGCTCAACCACGGCACGTCGGCGGGCCAGTCCAACGAGCAGCGCGAGCAGCACCTTGATCATGTAGTAGGCCGACTTCCCGCTGGAGATCGAAGATACGCCGCCGCCGCGCAGATACATCCGGACGGGCACCTCGAGCATCCGCAGGCGATGCTGGTGGAGCATCAGCACGGCCTCCACCTCGGGGTAGTCGTGCGGATAGTCGCGCGCGAAGAGCTCGATCGCGCGGCGATTGTAGAGCCGAAAGCCCGAGGTCGGATCGCTCACGCGGTCAGAGACGATGAACGACAGCAGCGTCGCGAACACGTGGATGCCCGTGCGACGGCTGATCGGCGCGGGGTAGTGGAAGTCGTCGGTGAGAAAGCGCGACCCGCACACCATGTCCGCAGCGTCGCCCTGCATCGCCGCCACCAGCTTGTCCAGCTCCGCCGGATCGTGCTGGCCGTCGCCGTCGACCTGGGCCATGAAGTCGTAGCCGTGCTCATGGGCATACACGAACCCGGCCTGCACCGCGCCACCGATCCCGAGGTTGAAGGGGAGCTTGAGCACTCGCGCGCCGGCCTCGCGGGCCAGGCGAGCGGTGTCGTCGGTCGAGCCGTCATCGACGACCAGCACGTCGAAGCACGGCGCATCGCGCCGAAGGCCCGCGACCACGCCGGCGATCGTGCTCGATTCGTTGTATGCCGGCACGACCGCCAGGTAGCGTTGGGCAGCTTGCGGCTGTGGATCCAGGCTGGCGGCCATCGCGATCGGCTGCGGGACAGCGCCCCGCAGGCCAGGATAACGGACCGCGACCGAAACGCGGACCCTGCGATCATCGACCCATGAGCGGGCCAGCTGCGATAACGGCTGTGCTGGTGGGACACGAGGGCGACCCGTCCGCGCTGCTGGCGGCCGTGCGCTCCTTGGAACAGCAGACGCTCGCGCCGGCCGAGATAGTGTGCGTCGACCAGAGCGCCGACCAGCGCCACGCACGCGCGCTCAAGGGCCGCTCGCGGGTACGGATCCTTTCGCCCGGCCGCAACCTCGGCTACCCGTCCGCGTGCAACCTGGCGGCGGCGGTCGCCGGCGGCGATCATCTGCTGTTCCTCAACCCCGACGCGCGCGCCGAGCCCGGCTGCGTCGCCGAGCTCGCCGCGGCGCTGATGCAGCGCCCCGAGGCGGCGATCGCCGGCGCCCAGGTCCTCCTCCCGGACGGCCGCGTGAACGCGGGCGACAACGCGCTGCACATCTCCGGCCTGTCCTGGGCCGGGCGCTACGGCCTTGAGGCCGAGGACGGTGCCCCGCGGCCGGCCGCGGTCGTCTCGGGCGCCGCGATGCTCGTACGGCGCCGGGCGTTCGAGTCCCTGGGCGGCTACACGGAGGGGTTCTTCATGTACTACGACGACGTCGATCTCGCCTGGAGGGCTCGGCTGCGCGGCTGGGAGGTGCTGTTCTGCCCGCGGGCGCGCGTGCGCCACGACTACGAGTTCGCCAAGGGCGACTACAAATGGCTGTGGCTGGAGCGCAACCGCTGGTGGTGCCTGCTGTGTCATCTGCAGGCCCGGACGCTCGTCGCGCTGGCGCCCGTGCTGGCCGCGGCGGAGGTCGCGGTGCTGCTTCGCGCCGCGCGCGAGGGATGGCTTGAGGCCAAGCTTGAGTCCTACCGGCTGCTGTGGGCCGACCGGCGGGCCATCGCCTCAAGGCGCCGCGACGTGCAGTCATCGCGCGCACTGGGCGACGGCGCGATCCTGGCGCGCATGACGCCGCGGGCCGATACGCCGCTTGTCGGCTCACGCTCGGCCGCCCTGGCAGCCGGCGTCCTCGCTGCCTACAGGCGCCTGCTGCTGGGGGCCCTCCGGTGACGCCCGTGTGGCCCCAGGCGACGCTCATGTGGCCCCAGGCGACGCTCATGTGGCCCCAGGCAACGCCCGCGTGGCCCCAGGCAACGCCCGCGTGGCCCCAGGCAACGCCCTCGTGGCCCCAGGCGACGCCCGTGGCTGCCCTCAGCTGACACGCGGGCGCGGGGCGAGCTCGCGAATGGAGACCGCGACCAGCTGCACGGTCGCGGCCGCCGGCCGGCCGCCCGGGCCGCGCGGCAGCAGCGGCAGGGTCGCGCCCCGGGGGGAGGCGACCGTCAGCGTGCGTGAGAACGACACAGTGGCCGTCGTGCCCGCCGGCCCGATCGGCAGGGGCACCACCCCGCGACGGCTGCCGGTGGACAAAAAGCATGGGCACCCACGCTCGGGCGACACGACCCGCAGCGTGATGGTCACGCGCTCGCGCTCCGGCAGCGGCCCCTGAGCGAAGACGTCAACCAGCGGATCCCCCTGGGCCACCAGCGTGCCGTCCTGCTGGACGTCGACGGTCGCGTAGGTCAGCGGGGCGCCGGGCTGGAGTCGGTAAAGGTCCAGGCCTCCGAAGTCGCGCACCAGGCGAGCCCGCAGGCCGATGCGCGCGTCCTCGGCGAGCTTCACCAGGTAGCGGACCGAGCCCAGGCCGATCAGCCGTCCGTCGGCGAGGTCAGGGAACACCGGCGCGACGAACCCCTGGCTCAGCGTCTCACCACCGGGCAGGTAGAAGTCGCGGCGCACGCTCTGGTTCCAGAACGCCGTCTCCCACCACGTGTACCAGGTGTTCTGCTGCGAGCCCGCCGTTGCGATCAGCAGCCCGACGTCCGCGCCCGGGCCGACCGTGCGGTCGATCCACCCCTCGGTCACCGGATGCGCTGCGGTCCACGCCGACGCCACTTCCCCGACCCGGCTCATCACATAGCCCGTCTCGGCCATCTCGAACGCGATCACCGGCAGCATGGTCGCCGCCACGAGGGCGGTGGCCGGGAGGCGGGGACGCAGGATCGCCAGCGTGACCACGATCGCCGCGACGAGCACGGCCAGCGGCAACCGCGGGTCCGCCCCAGGGGCGCCGAGCAGCCGCATCACGGCCGTCCCGACCCTGGAGAGCGCCGGCTGGAAGTCGAAGCTCGGGTCGATGATCGTGGCAAAGGGGGGCGTCTGGAAGGGCTCCTGGAGCGCGTACAGGGCGGCCGCCACTCCCGCCGCCGCGGTGACGATGCGCGATGAGCGTGCCTCGACAGCCCACGCGGCGGCGCCCAGGAACAGCAGCGGCACCACGTAGAAGAGGTAACGGTCGGTGGTTCCGCCGAACTCGAACCGCTGCTGGAAGGAGCCGACCAGCACGGCCTGCGAGGCGACCGACAGCGTCACGAGCAGCGCGAACGCGTGGCGCTCGGGGCTGCGCGGGGCCCACAGCGTGCATGCCACCCACGCCGCCGTGAGCGCAAGCGGCACGAGGCCTGCGCCAAGCGCGTCGCCGTACAGCTGCTCGGCGGCCGCCGAGAGCGTGCCGGCCGGGAGCAGCGTTCCGGAGGTGACGCTCGCGTAGTTGCCCAGCAGGTCGCCGATCGAGCCCGTGAGCGCCAGCGCCGCCACCTCCGCGGCGGCCAGCGCCGAGACGCCCGCCAGCACGGGGTGGCGCCGCACGGCGTTGCGAAGGCCGACGCTCAGCGCCTGAAGCGCCGGGCGCCCGCCCGCCGCGGCCAGCCGCACCTCGTGCGCACAGACGCATGCGACCAGCACGGGTCCGAGCACGGCGAACTGGGATCGCGCCAGGAACGCCAACGCGATCGACACCAGGGCCAGGATGTCGCGACGGACGCTGGGGCGGTCGATCGCCCGAAGCAGCGCCAGCACCGACCACAGGAACGTCGGATATCCGACGTTCTCGGTCATGATCAACCCCGAGAGCACAAGCCAGGGAACGGAGGCCGTCGCCGCGGCGACCAGCAGCTGGGCCGCACGCCCCAGGCGCAGCTCCCCCGCGAGCAGGTACGCCGGAATCGCAGCGCTGGCGAGCATCAGCGCCTCCAGCGTGTGCGCCACGTAGAAGCCGCCGATCATGCCCTCCGCGGCGAACACCGGCGCCAGCAGCGCGGGCAGCAGCTGACTCCACGAGTTGAAGTAGAAGTCGTGGGGCGTGAGCGGCAGCCCGGTGCGCGCGATGTGGAGCGCCTGCTTCACGTAGCCCAGCTCGTCGGGCATGATCGAGAAGTCGTGGATGCGGCGCACCCAGATCGCCGCCGCGGCAAAGGACGCCGCGACGATCGCCGCGAGCGCGAGCGGTGCGACGCGCTGGGCCGCAAGGACACGCCTCGTGCCTCCGCCCGGCGACGGATCCCCGGCGGAGGCGCCCTCGGCGGCGCTCAGCGCCGTGCGCTCGTGCAGCACGGGGGCGACGCCTTCGACGGGCGCCGGTCGCAGGACTCACTCACACCGGCGCGGACGGTATCAGCGTCCGCACCAAGACCCTGGTGGGCGATGATTGGGGTGTGTCGCGCGCGACGGCCATCAGCAGGCGGATCGCCGGACGGCTGGCGCGATCGGCGGCCGCCGCGGCCGGATTCGAGCTCGTGCGCCGCGGGGCGTTCGACCTGGTCCCCCACGACTACTACAGCCCGGTCCCCGACCTCGCGCAGGTCCCCCCGGAGACGTGGACGCGGCGCTCGGCGCTGACGGGGCTGGATCTGCGCGTGGACGCCGCCATCGAGCTGGTGGAGCGCGAGCTCTCGCCGTTCATCGCCGAGAGCGCGATGCGCGTCGAGGATCCTGGCGTCCCGGGCGAGTTCTTCCTCGCCAACGGGGGGTTTGAGTCCGTCGATGCGGAGCTGCTGTATGCGATGGTCCGCTTCGCACGGCCCGGCCGGGTCGTGGAGCTGGGCTCCGGCTACTCGACGCTGGTGATCTCGATGGCGTGCCGGCGCAACGCCGAGGAGGGCGTCGAGACCTTGCACGAGGCCTACGACCCGTACCCGCGGCCGCACATCCTCGGGCGACCGCCGCCGTCGCCGACCCGTCTGGCGCCGGTGTCGGCGACGGACGTCCCCCAGGAGGTGTTCACGAGCCTTCAGGCGGGGGACATCCTGTTCGTGGACACAACCCACACCGTGAAGCTGGCGGGCGACGTGAACCGCATCGTGCTCGACGTGCTGCCCGCGCTCTCGCCGGGGGTGATCGTCCACTTCCACGACATCTTCCTGCCGTGGGAGTACCCCCGCGCCTGGGTGGCAGAGCTGCGGCGCTACTGGGCCGAGCAGTACCTGCTGCAGGCCTTCCTGGCGTTCAACGACGAGTTCGAGGTGCTCGTCCCTGCGCATGCGCTGGCGCGCGAGCACCCGGCGCGACTGGCCGCCGTGATCCCGTCGTTCGGACCCGGGGTCGCTCCGGGCTCGCTGTGGCTGCGCCGGCGCGCCTAGAGAGCGCCGCGCGCCCAGGGAGCGCCGCGCGCCCAGGGAGAGCCGCACCCCCAGGGAGAGGCGCGCCCCCGGGGAGAGCCGCGCGCCCGGGGAGAGCCGCGCATCCCGTTCGCCGGGGGCTCGCCGGCCGTCAGCCTGCCCTACCATCAGCACCGCAGCGGCCCGCTGCGCTCCCGTCTGCGCTGCGAACTGCGGCGATCGAGAACACCATGCCCCACGAGAGCCCGACGCGCGCCCCCGACTCGGCAGCCACCGACGCAGGGGCGGCAACCGCCGACCCGGCGACAGCCGCCGCGCCAGGCAGGGCAACCGCCGACCCAGGCACGGCAACCGCCGACCCGGCGACGGCCGTGCCAGGCCACGACGAGGCCGACGCCGTCCACCGATACGAGCGCCCGATCGAGCTTGACTCCACGAGCACCCACGCCCGCGTGGTGGCGATGGTCGGCGGGGCGCGCAGGGTGCTGGAGCTCGGGACCGCCACCGGCCACATGACGCGCGTGCTGCGCGAGCGCGGCTGCACCGTGGTCGGGATCGAGCACGACGCGGACATGGCCCGCGAGGCCGAGCCGCTGTGCGAGCGCATGATCGTCGGCGACATCGACGAGCTGGACCTCGAGGCGGAGCTGGCGGACGACAGCTTCGACGCGATCGTCGCCGCGGACGTGCTGGAGCACCTCAGGGACCCGGGCGGGGCGCTGCGAAGGCTCCGGCCCTTCCTGCGGGAGGGCGGTCACTTCGTGATCTCGGTGCCCAATGTCGCGCACGGAAGCGTTCGTCTGGCGCTGCTTCAGGGACACTTCGACTACCGTCCCACCGGCCTTCTGGACGCGACGCACCTGCGCTTCTTCACCCGTGAGAGCATCGGCAGGCTGCTGGACGAGGCGGAGCTTGCGGCGGTCGAGATCTTCCACCAGCCGCTGGACCTCGAGGCCTCGGAGGTGGCATTCGATCCACACCGGGTGCCCGCCGATCTGCTCGCCGCGCTCGCCTCCGATCCCGACGCGCGCACCTACCAGTTCGTCATCAAGGCGGTCGCTCTGGGCACGCCGGGCCTGCGGGAGATCCAGCGGCGACTGCGCGAACTGGCTCACGAGAACGCGAGGCTGCGCGAGCGCGCCGACCAGCGCGACGCGCACGAGACGGCGCTGCGAGACGCCGTGGTGGCCGCCCACGATCAGCTGATGCGCCGCGACAGCGAGATCGACCGCCTGCAGAGCGCGCTTGCGGAGGCCAACGAGGAGCTGACGCGGCTGAGGGTGCGATTGGAGCGGATCACCGACAGCCTGCCCGGGCGGGCCTATTCCGCGCTCGTCGCGCTGCCGGCGCTGCGCGGACTGCGGGATGCCCGCACGTCGGCCTACGCGCGGGCGCTGCGCCGGGCGCGCGCGGAGCGGCCGCCGCAGTGACCGGAGCCGCGGGCCCGCGTCCGGGATGCGCGGTGATCATCCCGACCCACAACGGCGCGGCGCTCACCACAGCCTGCGTCGACGGCCTGCTGAGGCTCGAGCCCGAGCGCGCCACCCAGCGGATCGTCGTCGTCGACGACGGATCCGACGAGCCGCTGGACGCGTCGCTGGCGCGCTTCGGCGAGCGCGTGCAGCTGGTGCGGCTGGCGGCCAATCGCGGCTTCGCCGGCGCCTGCAACGCCGGCGCCGCCGCCGCCGGCGACTGCGAGCATCTGGTGTTCCTCAACAACGACACGCTGCCGACGCGTGGCTGGCTGGACGCGCTGGCCCAGGACGCCCAGAGCGATCCGCGCACCGGGGCCGTGGGCGCGAGGCTCCTGTTCCCAAACGGCCAGGTTCAGCACGCCGGCATCGCGATCGGCCAGGATCTCAGGCCCCACAACCTGTACGCGGGGTTCCCCGCGTCGCACGCGGCGGTGTTGCGCCCGCGCGAGGTGGCCGCCGTCACCGCCGCCTGCATGCTCGTGCCGCGGACGGTGTTCGAGGCGCTCGGCGGCTTTGACCCGGCGTTTCACAACGGCTTTGAGGACGTCGACCTGTGCCTGCGCATGCGCGAGCGCGGCCTTACGGTCCGCTACTGCCCCGCCAGCGTCGTCTACCACCTGGAGTCCGTGACGCGCTGGCCGGACGGAACCCCGGTGGGCGTCGAGCAGGCCAGCAGGGCGTTTGACGAGCGCTGGCGAGAGCGGCTGCAAGCCGACGACTTGGAGCACTACCTGCGCGACGGCCTGATCTCGCTCGACTACGGCTCCCACTACCCGCTGAGGATCGCCGTCTCGCCGGAGCTGGCGGTGCGCGCCGAGGGCTCGGCCGGCTTCTGCGAGCTTGATCGTGCGCTGGCCGCGCGCTCCGAGCAGGTGATGTCGCTGCTGGCGCGCGAGACCAGGCGGAGCCTGCGAGCGCGCGCGTCGGTGCAGACCCTGGCGTCGGCGCTTTCGCCGGCCGGCGAGGCCGAGCCGGCGCTGATCGCCCGCGGACGACCCCGTGCGCTGGGCCGCGGCGGCCGGCTGATCTCAGTGCTCCTGCCCGTCAAGAACGGCGCGAGCGAGCTGCGCGCCCTGCTGCCGCGCGTCCTGTCGCAGTCGATCTCGGCGCGGATCGAGATCGTCGCCGTCGACTCCGGCTCTCAGGACGACTCGGTGCAGGTGCTTCGGCGCCACGGCGCGACCGTGCTTTCGATACCGCCCTCCCGCTTCGATCACGGGCTGACGCGCAACCTCGCCGCCAGCCACGCCGGCGGCGACGTGCTCGTCCTGCTCACGCAGCGCGCGCTGCCGGCTGACGACCGCTGGCTGGCGCCGCTGGTCGGCGCTCTGGACGCCGACCCGGAGGTCGTCGGCGCCTGCAGCCGCGTGCTTCCGCGCCAGGATGCCGACCTGCTGACGCGGCTGGACGCGGAGCGTGAACTGAGCTCGTCGCCGGCGCGTCGCCGGGCTCAGATCACCGACTGGCCCGCGTATGCGGCGCTGACCGACGACGCGCGCCGGGCGTTTTTGAACTTCCACACGGTGAGCGCCGCGATCCGCGCCGAAGCCTGGAGGCGCACGCCGTTTCGCTCGGTGCGCACGATCGGCGAGGACCTGCTGTGGGCGCGCGAGGTGCTCGAGGACGGGTGGGCGCTCGTCCACGAGCCGGGCTCGCGCGTGCTGCACTCGCACGACTACTCCCTGGCCGAGCTGCTTGCGCGCAACGTCGACGACGGCGTCGCCGTGCACGACATCAGCGGCCGCGAACTTCGCTCAGACCAGCTGGCCGAGCAGATCACGGCGCTCGCGCTCGACGACTGGGAGCGCATCAGAGCTGGCACGGACGCGCAGGGCGAGGAGCTTGACCGCCTCCAGATCCAGGCGGTGCTGCGCAGGGCCGCGCAGGCGGTCGGCCAGTGGCTTGGCGTCAACTGCGACCGGCTGGCGCCGGGGACCGCCGCGCAGTTCTCCGCAGTCGCCCGCGCCCGCGCCGACGCCGGGTCATTCGATCCGGGGGCGCCGCTGCCCGCGGCGCCGTGGCCGTCGCTTTAGCCGTGCGCGTCCTGCTGGTGACGCATCGCTTCCCCCCGTTCGGCCTGAGCGGGGTGGAACGGCTGTCCGAGCAGACCGCGCGCCTGCTGATCGCCGCCGGCCACCCGGTGACGGTGCTCACGCGCCGGCGCTCCGCGGCTCCGGCGCTGCCCACCGCGCAGGCGATGGAGCGCGACGGCGTGCCGGTGATCTCGATCGCGGGCGGATGCTCCCCGCAGACGCCGGCCGACGCCCATCGCGAGCGGCTCGAGCTGCTGTTCGAGCGCACCCTCCTCGATGCCCGCCCCGACGTGGTGCTCGTATCGCACCTGCTCGGGCACTCGCCGCTGTATGTGGAGATCGCGCAGCGCCTGGGCGTGCCCGTGGTCTTAGAGCTCCACGACTTCTACGTCGCATGCGAGCGAGCGCACCTGGAGCGCGTCTCCGGAGAGCTGTGCGACGGCCCGGAGGGCGGAGGCGCCTGCGCGCGCCACTGCTTCGCGGCGCAGCCGGACGCGACGGCGCGCTGGGCGCTGCGGACCCACCTCTTCCGCCGAGCGCTCGAGCGTGCGGATGCGACCATCGCACCGTCACGGTTCGTGGCCGACTGGTTTGAGCGCAGCTTCGGGCTGCAACCCCGCCCGATCGTCGCGGGTCCAGGGGTGGACGTCGGCCGCCCGCTCACGTCCCGGCGCCCGCCGCTGCCGCCGCTGCGACTGGCGATCGTCGGCATGGTCGCCCATCACAAGGGCGCGCACGTGGCGATCGATGCGATCCGTACCGCCGGCCTGCCCGCCGTTCGCCTCACGCTGCTCGGGGGCGCAACCCAGCCGTATCTGCGCGCGCTGATCGCACAGGCGGCCGAAGTCCCG
>Ga0209061_1000804_pt1 | contig 66606 bp, 56 predicted proteins | sample Coa_R1_10_FD_187157 | JGI IMG/M metagenome (GOLD analysis project Ga0209061, IMG submission 187157) | Surface soil microbial communities from Centralia Pennsylvania, which are recovering from an underground coalmine fire - Coalmine... | ecosystem: Environmental > Terrestrial > Soil >... | reverse complement strand
TGTCCAGATCAGCGTCCACGAGGGCCTCCGGGCTCGGCGTCGGGTTAGCAACGCCGATCATGGGCACCCTCGCCCGCTTCGTCACGCAACGACACGCCACGTGATCAATAAGGAATCACTCGTCTAGGCCGTGTTGCCGTGCCTCGCGGCACGCTTCGCTCTGGCCAGCTAACCTTATAACCGGTACAATCATTTATATGAAGTCAAGTGGTAACATACCTGCCCGGTGGCGTGCAGCGGTGCCGTTCGGTGCCATCGGGGTCGCGTCGATCGTGGCGGGCGGCCTGGTGGCGGCGGCCACGGCGTACACGCCGTCAGAGCATGCCTCATGGGTTACGGCCTACCTAGTGCTCGTTGTCGGCTTCGCCCAGGTGGCCCTCGGCGCCGGCCAGGGGCTGCTCACGCCCCGGCCGCCCGGCAGGCGCGCTATCGCGGCCGAACTGGCCGGCTGGAACACCGGGAACGGGGCCGTCCTGGCCGGCACCCTGCTCGGCGTCGGCTGGCTGGCCGACGCAGGTGGCGTCCTGTTGGCCGCCGTCCTGGTCATGGTCATCGGCGGTATGCGCGGCGCCGTCCGCCAGCCGGGCTGGCCGCTGCACCTGTACCGGGCGCTGGTCGCGCTGGTGCTTGTGAGCATACCGGCGGGCTTGGTGATCGGCACGATGCGACCCCGGTAGGCGGCATCGCCAGCAGGCGTCGGCCGCGCGCTGGGCATTGAGACCTGAGATTGCGTTCCGGAGTACGGAAAGCAGGAAGGGGTTGGAACAATGACCGAACCCGTATACCACCCGGCAACCGCCCGGATCGCGGCACGACGCAGAGAGCTGGCCCCGCAGATCAACGACGCGTTCGAGAGATTCAGCCACGAGGTCTTCGCCGCCGGTGCGCTGCCCGAGAAGACGAAGCAGCTCATCGCGGTGGCCGTGGCGCACACTACTCAGTGCCCGTACTGCATCCAGGGCCATACCAAGCTCGCCGTCCGCAAAGGCGCTCGTCCAGCAGAAATCATGGAGGCGATCTGGGTAGCAGCCGAGATGCGCGCGGGAGGTGCTTACGCTCACTCCACCCTCGCCCTGCACGCCATGGGCGGAGACTCGCTTTCCGCCGAGCAGGTTGCCGGGCCGTCGCCAGCCCGCGGGGCGCCGCAGGAGTGAGCTGTGCTTGAGCTACCCGGAGTCAGGACACTCCGGCTCGGCCCAGCCGGGAATGCCTAGTGCAGCGAGGTCCTGCCCGCTACGGCCCGGGACCGTGCTCTTACTGGATTATCGGCTGCGTACTATTTAAAACTATGAAGCTTTCGCAAACTGCGGCTGTGTTGCCCAGTGCCGAGCAGGTGACCCACGCTCTCGCGGCAGTCAGTGACCCGGAAATTCGGCGGCCGATCACCGACCTCGGCATGGTCAAGCGCATCGATGTCGACTCCGACGGGACGGTGCGGGTTGGCATCTGGCTGACCGTTGCCGGCTGCCCGCTGCGCGAGACAATCACCCGGGATGTGACCTCTGCCGTCAGCGGGCTCGCGGGCGTGACGCGAGTTCAGGTCGAGCTGGACGTGATGAGCGACGAGCAGCGCCGTGAGCTGCAGGCCTCGCTTCGCGGCGGTAAGCCGGTCCGGGATATCCCGTTCGCTCACGCCGAGTCGCCGACCCGCGTTTTCGCCGTGGCCAGCGGCAAGGGGGGTGTGGGCAAATCATCCGTCACAGTGAACCTGGCCGCCGCGCTGGCAGCGGCAGGCCAGCGGGTTGGCCTGCTCGACGCCGATGTGTATGGCCACTCGGTTCCCCGGATGCTCGGCGTGACCCGGCGCCCGACCCAGGTCGAGAAGATGATCATGCCTCCGGAGGCACACGGGGTCCGGGCTATCTCCGCCGGGATGATGAAGCACGGCAACGAGGCGATACCGGTGCGCGGCCCGATCCTGCACAAGCTGCTGGAGCAGTTCCTGGCCGACGTCTGGTGGGGCGACCTGGATGTGCTGCTGCTGGACTTGCCGCCGGGGACCGGTGATGTCGCCATCTCTGCCGGCCACTTGATCCCGGGCTCGGAGCTGGTGGTCGTCACTACGCCGCAGGTGGCGGCGGCCGAGGTGGCCGAGCGGGCGGGCTCACTGGCAGTTCAGCTTCACCAGCGTGTCGCCGGGGTGATCGAGAACATGTCCTACCTGCCATGCCCGCATTGCGGCGAGCGGGTAGAGGTGTTTGGCGCCGGCGGCGGGGAGGCGGTCGCGGAGGCGCTGACCCGGGTCGTCGGCGCGCACGTGCCTGTACTCGGTCACGTGCCCATCGACCTCCGGCTGCGCGAGGCCGGGGACGCCGGGCTTCCGCTGGTGCTGTCGGCCCCGGGGTCACCCGCCGCGCGGCAGCTCATTGAGATCGCCAGAGTAATCGCCGCGCTGGCGTCGGAAGTGAAGCGCGAACCGCAGAGCGTGGCCTGACCGGCTCACCGGCCTGACTCCGGCGGCCCCGGCGGATCTGTCAGCGAGGTCGTCAGGCCCGGCGGCTGCACAGGCCGAAGAACTCAGTGCGCAACTGCGGGTCGGAATCGTAGGTGCCACGCCAGTAACTGGTGCGCGTGGTCGACTCGATCTCCCTGACGCCGCGCATCTGCGTGCACAGGTGCACCGCCTCCAGGTGGACGCCCACGCCATGGGGTATCAGGATGCGCTCCAGCGCGTCGGCGAGTTGCTGTCCGATCCGCTCCTGAATGGTGAACCGGCGGGCGAACAGCCGCACCAGCCGGGTCAGCTTGGACAGGCCGAGGATGTGCTCGTGCGCGATGTAGCCGACGTACGCCTTTCCGAAGAACGGCAGGCTGTGGTGCTCGCACAGGGAGAAGAACGGGATCGGCCCCTCCACCACCTGGCTGATCCGGCAGTCCGGGCCGCCGCGGCACTCGGTCGGGAAGGCGGTTACAGCCTTCTCGTCGCCCTCATACCCGCTGGTCGCATCGAAGATCGCCCGCAGGAACCGACGCGGCGTGTCCACGGTGGACGGGGTCCCTGGAGGCATGCCCAGCGCGGTGAAGATCTCGAGCATGTAACCCTCGAACCGGGACCACTGCTCGGGCGTGATCTCTCGCGGGCAGACGGCGGCCCAGTCGTCCAGCCCGGGCCGGGAGCCCAGACTCGCCCCGCCGTCTGAACCTGGGCCAGCATCCGGGCCGGATGCGGTGTCCTCACTGGCCAGCCCGGCTGCGGACCTGCTGCCGCGATGCTCGCGCTGATCGGGCATGTGCGTCACCTCCTCTGGGGCGGGAGTCCCGGACGCCGGCGACGGCGACCAGGCCCGGCGTGGTCACCGCCGGCCACCCGTGGCACCTCGTCCTGGTCAGTTCATTACAGCAGCCCGTTGCCGGCGGCCGTTGCACCTGCGGAAGTGCCTGGCACCTGGCACTCCCCGTGACAGGCCGAGGGCATGCCTGCTGCGCCCAGTCGCCAGCCAGCGTAAGAGCCTCCGACCGTCCGGCATTCCCCATGCTGTCGGGCCGTGCGCCCGGGCAGCGGAGCTCACCCAGGGGATCAATCACGCCGGAATATTTTAATGAGTGCTATAGTAAATATGATCTCGATGATCAGGTACCGGCAGCACAGACAGTGGAGAGGAACGTGATGACAACCGGCAACGCGACCGCACCGAACGAGGCGTATGAGGCGATGCGCGCGCACCATCGGGCGCTCAGCGAGCAGCTCAGCGCCCGCACTGACGCCCTGTCGGAAGCAGTGGCCGCCGGGCGCCCGCATGAGGCTGCCATAGCGGAAGTTGTCGCCTACCTGGCGGAGGAGATACTGCCGCATGCCGCAGCGGAAGAGGACACCGTCTACATGGTCGCTGCGGCGCACCACGACGACTTGATCGGCGTCGTCAACGAGATGCTCGCCGAGCACAGGACGCTGTCGGCAGCCGTCGAGGCGCTGGCCGGCCTCGCCGACGGCGATGCCGCCGCCGCGCAGGCCAGCCAGATCGCGCAGTTGTTCACCGCGCACGCCGCGAAGGAGAACGACGTGCTCCTCCCGGCACTGCTCGGTGACGAGGATGTGGACCTGCCCGACCTGCTGGCGCAGATGCACCGCCGCGCCGAGGAGGCCGCGAGGACAGGCCGAGCCGTAGTTACCCCGGACCGGGACGCGCAAGCCGCTGTCATCGGCATACTGCTGGAGTCGACGACAGCGCTGGCCAAGGCTGGCCAGGCGGACCAGGCGTGCCGGCTCGCCGCCGGCGCGTGGGCCGCCGTGCACGAGGACCGGCCGGATCTTGCTGTCAAGGTAACGGCGGCACTGCATGGCCTCGCTCGCCGCGCGAACGGGAAGTCACCCCGGCGCGGCAGTTTGCCGGACGGGGCCGAGCAGGCTGCCAGCCAGGGAGCACCCGGGGGGGATCCTGAACTCGATGTCCGTCACCTGCCTCCCGCACAGCGCCACGAGGCGATCTTCGCGGCCTACCAGAACCTGGCGCCAGGGGCAGGTTTCGTGCTGGTCAACGACCACGACCCGAAGCCGCTCCGATACCAGTTCGAGGCCGAGCATGCCGGGCAGTTCACCTGGGACTCCCTGGAGGCCGGGCCCGAGGCATGGCGAGTGCGGATCGGCCGCGCGCCCGCCGCTGCGGCTCTTCAGGACGGCGAAGGCTCCCCGGGGTCAACGGATGAGCAGAGTGAGGCCGCCGATGCGGCAGAGCCAGACCTGGATGTGCGCGAGCTAGCCCATTTCCGGCGGCACGAGGTGATCTTCACCGCCTACCGGGCACTCCGGCCCGGTGCGGGCTTCGTCCTGGTCAATGACCACGACCCGATGCCGTTGCGGTATCAGTTCGAGGCGCAGTACCCGGGCGAGTTCACCTGGGACTACCTGCAGGCCGGGCCGGGAATCTGGCGGGTGCGCATCGGCCGCTCGCCGGTGAGCGCCTGAGCCGCAGCCGGTCCAAGCCGCTCAACGACATCGCCTCGGACCGGGAATGGCCGGCAGCGCCGCACAGCGCGCCTCGCCGGCGGTGCGGTGCTGCACCACGTGAGATGGCCTGCGACAGGGATGCGACCACCATGCTGCGGGTGCCGCGGATCGACCGCCGGGCCCCGATCGCCGGTCCGCAGCCCGCCTCTTCACGGCCTGGGCCGCGTCCGGCTAGCCAGCCTGTCAGCCGCGGCCGGTCGCAGCGGGGCTGCGGCCTGGCCCCGGGTGCAGCAGCATCCGCATCGGCCGGGCCGACAAGCTAGCGCCGGCTGCTGCGCTGGCCGCCGCGAGCAGGCCGCCGCCGGCCGTGATCAAGCCGGGCAGCGACGCGGCAAAGCCGGCGCATGCGGCGGCAAGCCCCGCATTCAGGAGGCCATAACTCACCGCGGCTAGGCTTTGAATGTGCAGGCCGGGCCCGCCCGGTCGGCCGCCATGCGGCACCGGGAGCGCCGACCTGTCAAGCAGGGCCGGCCATGCGATCAGTGGCACGATCTTTAGCGCATGACCGGCCAGCGCTTCGAGCAGCCAGCCGGCCAGCGCAAGGACCGCCGCCCCCGCCAGGTTCGCGCGCCGCCCTGCGGTCAGTCCGGCGGCTAGCGCAAGTATGGCCCCGGCCACCAGCCATGCCGCCGAAGTGACGACGAACGCCAGGAAGAAATCTGCGCGCCGCCGGCGCCGCCGCAAGTACGCGCCCAGCATCGCCAGATGCGCGCCTAGTCCGCCGGCGAGTACCACGATCCCGGCCCAGGACAGCCACGCGAGCCCGAGCAGCAAGCCCGGCGACAGCGCTGCCACCCCCGTGGCGACGCCGTAGACCGCCAGGCTGCTCAGCCGGCGCCGGCCTGGCACATTCGCCAGGAAGAACATCGGCCACAGCGTGCCGGCCAGGCTCATGTAGACCAGGCCCAGCCAGCCGAACAGCCCCGCGACCGCATGGGCGAGGACGACATGCCCGGCCAGGACGAACCAGGCACCGCGCCGGTCCGCGACATACACGATTCCATAGCAAGCCGTCACGACGAGCCCGGCTACGGCCATCCGCAGGCCCGCGACCGGCAGGCCCTTGCCGCGGACCGACAGTGGTGCCCACAGGTTCGCCACCAGCAAGCCGACCGCTACCGCGGCAAGCCCGCCGCCCGCCTCGACTAGGTCCTCTTGCCGCGCTGCGACGCCGAGCGGCAGCAGCCAGGAAGCGGCGAGCCAGGACGCGAACGTTGCCCGGGCCAGCAGCACAGAGCGGAGCCGCCGGTGCGTGACGACAGGCGTGAACTGGTGCAATGCCCCGAGGACGCCCATCGACAAGGTGGCGAGCACCCCAAGGTGAGCTGCTGCGACAACGGGGTCGGCGGTCGGGTCGGCCGCGCTCGCCCCGCTCGCCCAGGCCAGGGTGATGCCGCAGCCTGCCAGCCCGGCTGGCGTCGCGGCGAGGAAGCTCACCGGCACCGATGGCGGCGGTACCACGGCGGCCACGGCATGCGGCCGCGGCAATGAGTCGCGGCCGGCGTCGGCAGCTGCCGCCTCGTGGTCCGCGCCCGCTACGCTCATCGCGCTGATCCCGCCGTCCTTCCTGCCCGCTGACCACTCACCGGATGCTCGGTTAATAAATCTAATTGATGTTAGAATAACGACGTGACAGCGAGGCCAGCGTGGCGCTACGGGCACGGCGCGCGAGTCTCGCGGCTCACCACAGCGGGACGGGGACCGGGCAGGCCACCTGACCGGCAAGCTTCCAGGCAGCGCCTGGATGTCGCCGGGCAGCCAGCGCCGGAATGACGATGTCGGTACTCATGTTTATAACTATAGAACCCAGTAGAATCGGATCCTGTGCTACGGCTCGGGCAGCGTGTCACCGAGGTTCGCAATTGCGCGGCCGGCTGTCCCGCGGTCCGCTCCGCAACGACCTCTTCCGGAAAGGGAGTGCGTGATGGCAACGCCGCACACGCAGATCCGCGAACACCGCTATATCTCCGGGTGGTGCGCGGGAGCCATGCACTACCGCTGTGAGGGGAGTTACGCCGGTACCGCTTGCCGTTGCTCGTGTCACCAGCAAGCGGCTGTCACAGAACAGGTGGCACCCCGAGCCGGGGCCACGCTTCCGCGGCCGGAACATGACCTGCCGCCGCGGCGGGCGCATCCTATTGCGCCTCGCCTGTCCCGGCCGCCCCGGCGGCGGCCGGGACAGGTCCTTACCCGCCTCGCCCGCGAGATAGCCGGGGTGACGAGCTGGCCAGAGGAGGAACAGGAGGAGGGAGATGGCGACGTTTGATGCCCGTCCGATCATCGCTGCGGGCGGCGAGCCATTCAACGACATCATGGCGGCCGTGGCCGCCCTCGATGAGAACGAGGAACTGGTCGTCCTCGCGCCGTTCGAGCCGGTACCGCTGGAGGGCGTGCTCAGCTCCCGTGGGTTCTCGTACCATGCTGCCGACCTCGGCGATGGAGACTGGCAGATCACGTTCCGCCGCGACCAGTGAGCGGCATCCGGTCGGCGCGCGCCCGGCCCGGTGACGCCAGCGCGCGCAGATCGGCCTGTTGCCCATTTAGAGGGCGCCGAGATCATCGTGACAGCCGGCGGCGGGCGGCGGCAGGCTGGGTGAATATCATGCCCCGCTGCGGCGACCGCGTGCTGCTGTCCGGGTCGTACGGCGCATTCACCATCCCGCCCGGAACGGGCAGTCCGATGCTGCTGATGGCAGGCGGGTCTCGTCCTTGCAGCGGCGGGCGCCGCTCGCGCCTGACAGCTAGCCCGCGGGCGGGCCCACGCGGATGAACACTTCTCCGCTGTCCGTCCTCACCTCGAAGACTTCGACCGGCCGGGTTGCCGGAGGGCAGAGCACCCGGCCGGTCGCGAGTTCGAAGCGAGAGCCGTGCAGCCAGCACTCGATTGTGCCGTCCACAACCTCGCCCTCAGACAGCGGAACGGACTCATGCGTGCACTCATCGCGCAGCGCATATAGCGAACCACCGGTCCGGACCAGGCACAGCGGGCAGTCACCGATGTCCACATGCACAGGGACATCCACGCCAATGTCGGCCAGGCTGCATGCGCGAACCCAGCCGCCCGTGGCCCCCGCCGCGCTCACCGGCCCGTCCCGGCACCAGTCCGTGCGGCGGGCACGGTGCTGACGGGTGCAGAACTGATCGGACTGCAGGAGGCGGGCGTGACTGGCATGCTGGGTTCCTACTCCACCCGGGCAAGGCCTCGGTCGGCCTTCGCTCCTTGTTTATATTAGCTATCTCGTCAAAACAGCGCACCTGAGGTGGCGCTGCCCCTGCAGTGCGCCACACCTACCTCCCCCCCATTAGGCATCCTCCGAGCGGCGGCTGCCCGACTCACGGGAAGCGCTAACGCACTAGAGGCCAGACCCGCGGAGCCCCGGCCTTCCTTGACGGCACTCCCCAATGTTAATACAATTGAATTAGTGTTAATCTCTGGTCACTGGGGAGACATGGTGAACCTCAGGGAGGTACCGAGTCACCCGCCCGCGCGGGCCGAGGTTGTGGCACTGGCCAGCGAGAATGATCTGCTGCTGATGCAAGTGGCCATCCGCGCGGAGGCGCTTCTCGCCGAAGCCGCGGCCGGCCGATGGCCGGCCCGCGAGAACATGGAGGCGCTACCGCGGGATCAGGCCACCGCGGCGGTCCGGAGCGAGTCTTCCGGCTGCGCCGCGGCGAAAGCGTGGAGCTGCGGGTCGGCCGTGATCCTCATGACGTGTGGCGGCGCGTCGACGAGCTTGCTCCGGGCTCCCACGGCTTTGCCTACCTGGAGGCTGGGCCCGATCGCTGGCGGGTCCTGGTGACCAGGCGCGATCGCCCATGAAGGCCCGCTGCGCGCCTTCATGGGCTGGCGATTTTCGAGTTCTCAATGGCAAGGAGGCATGACAGTCATGGTAATCGCCCAGCGATCCGCGGAGACGACGTGGGAGGGCTCACTGCCCGGCGGGACCGGGATCATCAGCCCGGCGAGTGCGGCGATGGGCCCGTTGCCGGTGACCTGGGCGTCGCGCACCGAGGCCCCGGGCGGGAAGACGAGCCCGGAGGAACTGGTAGCGGCAGCCCACTCCGCGTGCTTTGCGATGGCGCTAGCGCTCCGGCTTGGTGAGCGCAAGGCCATCCCGCGGCGGCTATCGGTGACGGCGATCGTCACGCTGGATGAGGTTGACGGCGTTCCCACGATCGTCTCATCCGATCTGCGTGTTCGCGGTCAGGTGCCAGACCTGGATGCTGCCGGATTCCAGGACGCGGTCAACGAAGCGGCCGAGCTGTGCCCGGTCTCCCGCCTGCTCGCTGGCGCCGAGATCAGGGTGGTGGACGCGGCACTCGAGCCAGCCAGGTGACCGCGCTCGCGACGGCCGGGCTTGGCCAGACCGCCTCCAGCACGCTTGCCGGGTTCCTGATCCTCGCCACGGCGGTCTGGGTCGGCGGCCTCGTTGCGATCTTCGTTGTGGCCAGGGTCGCCAGCCGCACCCTCCGGCCCGGTGAGCGGGTCGCGTTCTTCCGCGGGCTCGGCAGGGCGTACGGCGCCGTCGGCGGGGTCGCGCTGGCAGTTGCGCTGGGCTGCGGGGCGGCCCTGCTCTACGGCCGCGCATGGAGCGCCACGCTGATCGCCACTATGATCGTCGCTGCCTGCCTGGTGGCCGTGACCGGAACCGGGGTAGCGCAGGCCCGGCGGATGACCCGCCTTCGTCAGGCGATACTGCGGCACCCGGGCAACCCGGCGCTGGCTGCGCAAATGCACCGGGGCGCGGTCAGTGCTGCCGTCCTGCGCGCCGCGATTGCCGCGCTCAGCCTGGCGCTCATCGCGCTCGGGGTGCTGCTGGTACCGTGAAGGCGCCTGGGAACCCGCGAGCCTGCCAGCATCAGCCGTCAGTTCTCGCCGGAACGCGAGCCATGCGGTACCTGGGCTTTCCAGGCTGGCCGGGACTTTGCGCCGATGACCATCAGGGCCTCAATGTCAGGGAAGATAGCCGCTCGAGCAGCGGCCGCGAGGCATCGGGCGAGAGTCATCGCACAGGTCAGCAGAGTCACGGCAAGCATGCCCACCACGACGAGGACCGCCAGGAGATCCTGTCGGCCAGGGGCCGCCCAGCGCAGCACCCCCTCCCTGACTGCCAGTCGTCGGCAAAGGCGGCTGTCGTCTGCACGCAGTTGTGTCGCGATCTGAGTCAGCTCACGCTGTTCTCGCACGGAGAACATCGTCATCGGCTCCCTTCTTGCTGCCCTCTAAGCGGCCCGGTCAACGCGGCCCGGCCTCAGCGGTCCGGCCTCGTTGCGACCGTCGGCGGTGGGCGCGACGCGGTTGGAAGCCTCGCGGGTGCGCTGAGGGAGACAACCTCGCGGCGAAGAGCAGGGCGAGGGCTGGGCCGGTGGCCGGCCTGTTCATAAAAACAAGTATAGCAAGTAATAATATCCCACGGAAGGGGCAGAAACGAGACGCAGGCGGCGACAGAGTCGTGGTAGTGACCAGATGCGTGCGGCGAGGGCAAGGCCATGCGGTCGCAGGGACGGCTTGGGGGTTACCCCGTGGGCGAAGTAGATGCTTGCCGGCAGCGAAGCCCGGACACGAGCGCGATGCCCGATGGCATTCCGGTCGAGCTTCGTCGGCGGGTGTCATCAAGAGCGGCGGACGCCGAGGAGGCAGTGCGTTGACTAGCGTGGCCGGACGCGTCCGCTACTCATGGTCTGCGGACCTGGCGGTCGCCCAGCCACCAGGGCCTGCGGCTGGTGCAATATGGGCGCAGCCCGCCGGACCTCCGGCCTCCGGCATCCCGGAATGTCCTGGCAGCCAGGTGGATGCCGGCCTGAAGCGGCTCGGCGAGGGATGTGGCCAGATACGGATCCGGCTGCTGGGCCGCCTTAACGTTGAGCGCGACTCTGCGACTGTTCCCCAGCGGGCATTTCGCGGTCGACGGGCGCAGCAGTTGCTGCGGCTGCTGGCGATACAGCCGGGAGTGCTGCGCCTGAAGGACGCGATAGCGGAGGCACTGTGGCCGGAGGGTCCCCCGGCCCATGCCAGCTCCGACATCGAGGTGCTGGTGTCCCGCCTCAGGTCGGCTCTCGGACCTACCGCGATCAGGACTGGTGCCGGCGGTTACGTTCTTGCAGATGACGGTGTTTGCTGGGTGGACGCGGTGGCCTTTCGGGCCGCTATAAAGGCGGGCCGGTCCAGGGTCAAGGCGCAGCCTTCCGAAGCCCTGAGATACTTCCGTCATGCCCTGACGCTCTGGCGAGGGGAACCGCTGCCCGAGGACACCTATGCGGCCTGGACGCAAGCCGACCGGCGGCTGCTCACCCGGGAGTTCCTTGAGGCGCTGGAGGGGGCCGCCGCCACCAGCCTGCTCGTCGGCGACCCGGCAGAGGCTGTTGCGTGCGCAGAACTGGCAGTGGCAAGGGAACCCCTCAGGGAGAGCGCCGTGATGCTGCTTGTCGAGTCCCTGATGGCCGGCGGGAACCAGGCCCAGGCCCTCGCCGCCTTCGACTCCTTCCGGCACCGGCTAGCCGCAGAGACAGGATTGGACCCATCCCCGGCCGCGCAGGCGGTGCGCCAGCGAGTGCTTCTCGCCCAGCCGCCGGCCCCCAGGTCGCCGACTCTTAGCGACGGGCCAGTGGCAGTCGATATCGGCGTGGTCATCGGGTCCGAGGGTGTGGTCGCGGACGGGCTCGTGAGGCTACCCGCCCTTCAGCTCCAGCTTGCACGTCTGCTGGCGGTGCTCGAGCGTCCCGCGTCCCCAGCGCTGCTTTGCGGTGCCAGCGGAAGACCAGTCAGCGAAGTTCTGGCAGATCTGGAAGCACTCGACCGCGCTCGCGTGGCCAGAGCCGGGACGGAGGGCTGGGAGCTGCGCGATGAGACGGTCAGCCGGGGCGTCCTGATGGCACTTGATCTCTCCGAGCGAGCACGCGCTCACGGCCTGCTCGCCTCGGCCATGCAGCACGCAGAAACCGACCCTGCCGAGCTTGCCCGGCACCTGCAGGGCAGCGGGGACCGGGAGGCCGCCGCCGCAGCGTACTTGGAAGCGGCAGAAAGCCGGCTTGAATCCTCCGGTACCGGCGATGCGATGCGGCTGACTGAAGCCGGGCTCTCGCTGAAGCCTGTCGGCGGCGTGCGTGCCGCTCTGCTGAGGACTCGGGCCGAGGTTCACCGGCGGTGCGGCAGGCTCACCGCCGCCGAGGCTGACCTGGCTTCCGCGCTGGGCAGCGCCAGAAGCGGGGCGGAACGTTCCCGCATGCTCGCCGAACTAGCTGTCATCAAAGCCAGATCCGAGGATCTGCGCGTAGGCGAGCAGCTGATCGATCTCGCTATTGGGGAGGCCGGGAGTGACTCGGCGGCGCTTAGCCAGGCACTCGCCGCAGGGGCGATCATGGACCTTCCCTCCGGGAACCTAAGCCGCGCACGCCGCCGGATCCGCCGCGCCGAGCAGCTGCAGGAGCAGGCCGGGGACCGGCAAGCTGCAGCGTGGCGGCTGTACTGCCAGGCCATGGCCAGTTACTTCGGCGGCCGCCTGCGGGAGGCCGTTACCCGGCTTGGCCAGCTGGCAACACTCCCGGCCAGGCCAGCAGATTTGTTCCGGTTCTGGTGTCCGCAGGCAACGCTGGGCCATGTGCTGACGTTCCTCGGTGAGGCAGGTGCCGGGCTGGACGAGATAAGCCAGGCGCTCAGCCGTGCCCGGGCCGCTGGCTACCCGGCCTTGGAAGCCGAGTGCCTGTGGCGGAGCAGCGAGGCGCTGGCGTCCCTGGGCCGGGCCGGGCAAGCTGCCGACGCCGCACAGGAGGCCGTGGCGATCGCGTCGCGCATCGGTCATGCGGCCTGCCTCTCGGCTGCGCTGCGCGGCCTCGGTATCGCCTGTGAAGCCGACGGCGACCCGGACCGGGCCGAGGTCGCGTTCCGACGCTCACTGCTCGCGGCGGCCGGGAACGCATTCTTCGCTGCCTGGAACTCGGCCCGGCTCGGTGCCTGCCTGGCCCGTCAGGGCCGGTCGCAAGACGCGGCGGAGTACGTTCGCGCCGCCCTAGCCGGGGGTACGCCGCTCACCAGCTACGAAGCCAGGTGGGCGCATGCTGAGCTGCTGGCGGTTCGCGGTGACGCCAGCGCCCACAGCGTCGCCGCTGACGCGCTGCAGGCTGCCGAGCACAACGGCTATCTGGTAGTCGTGCCGCGGCTGCGAGAGCTAGCCGGATACTGATCTGCAGCACGATCGGACCCGGTCAGCGGATGGTCAAGTGGGTGGTGGAGGCCAGGCTGCGCTGGCCGGCCGCGGAGCAACCCGATCTCTAGGCCGCCTCCCTGCTGGGCTCGCTTGCCATCTCACGGCTGGAACGGTTAAAACAATCCGCAAATGGCGGTATGCCCGGGGTGAGACGGGGATGATAGGGGTAACCCTGATGGGAGCCGGTCCCAGCGGATGAGGTGAGCGCGTGGCCAGGGTGACCTCAAGGCGCCAGCGCCAGGCGGGTCAGGATCCGGGCATCCAAGGTGTCGGCGGCGCTCCGCAGGAGCTGCTGGCGCCGCTGCTGCCGGCCGGCGAGCCGGTGGAGAAGCTGCTGCGCAGCGCGCAGTTCCTGGTGCCCGGAACGCCGTCCCCGGACTATCGCGAGGTCCACCGGAGCGACCCCCGGCGGGCCGAGGACTTCTACCGGGAGCGGTGGCGGCACGACAAGGTCGTCAGGTCCACCCACGGGGTGAACTGCACCGGCTCGTGCTCCTGGAAGGTGTATGTCAAGGACGGGATCATCACCTGGGAGACCCAGGAGACCGACTACCCGTCCACCGGCCCGGACTCACCGGAGTATGAGCCGCGGGGCTGCCCGCGCGGTGCGTCGTTCTCCTGGTACACCTACTCCCCGTCGCGGGTGCGCTACCCGTACGTGCGCGGGCCGCTGCTGGAACTGTGGCGGGAGGCGCGGGCCCGGCTCGGCGACCCGGTGGCGGCCTGGGCCGAGATCACAGGCGACGCGGAGAAACGGGCGCGGTACACCAGCGCCCGCGGCATGGGCGGGTTCGTCCGCTCCAGCTGGCCGGAGGTCACGGAACTGATCGCGGCCGCGCACGTGCACACGGTCAAGGAATACGGCCCGGACCGGGTGGTTGGCTTCTCCCCGATCCCGGCGATGTCGCAGGTGTCGTACGCGATCGGGACCCGGTTCCTGTCGCTGATCGGCGGCACGATCCTGTCGTTCTACGACTGGTATGCGGACATGCCGGTCGCCTCGCCGCAGGTCTTCGGCGACCAGACTGACGTGCCGGAGTCCGGGGACTGGTGGAACGCCGCCTACCTGATCATCTGGGGCACGAACCTGCCGATCACCCGCACCCCGGACGCGCACTTCATGACCGAGGCGCGCTACCGCGGCCAGAAGGTCGTCGTCGTCTCCCCGGATTACTCCGACCACACCAAGTTCGCCGACGACTGGCTGCCCGCCGCGCCCGGCACCGACGGGGCGCTGGCGATGGCGATGGGGCACGTGATCCTGACCGAGTTCTTCCGCGACCGCCAGGTGGGCTACTTCACCGAGTACGTCAAGACCTACACGGACGCGCCGTTCCTGGTCACGCTGGCGCCGCGGGGCGACGGTTTCGTGCCCGGCCGGTTCCTGACCGCTGCGGATATGGGAGATGAGTCCGAGGGAGCCGCGTTCAAACCCCTGATACAGAACGCATCCTCCGGCGCCATCGAGACACCGAACGGCACGCTGGGCTTCCGGTACTCCCGGGAGGGCCTGGGGCGGTGGAACCTCGACCTGCGCGGGGTCGATCCGGTGCTGACCTTTCACGGCCGGCACACCGAGGCGGTGCCGGTGGACCTGCCGCGGTTCGACGTGGGCGAGACCGAGGGCGGGTCGGTGGTCCGGCGCGGGGTCCCGGCCGTGCGGTTCGGCGACCGGCTGGTGACGACCGTCTTCGACCTGCTGATGGCCCGCTACGGGGTGGCCAGGCCGGGCCTGCCGGGGGACTGGCCGTCCGGTTACGACGACGCGGCCAGCCCCGGCACCCCGGCCTGGCAGGAGGCGATCACCTCGGTCCCGGCGGCGGCCGCCGCCCGGGTGGCAAGGGAGTTCGCCCGCAGCGCGGAGCTCTCCCGGGGCCGGTCGATGATCGCCATGGGCGCCGGGACCAACCACTGGTTCCACTCCGACCAGATCTACCGGACGTTCTTCACGCTGATCATGCTGTGCGGGTGCGAGGGGCGAAACGGCGGTGGCTGGGCTCACTACGTGGGCCAGGAGAAGGTCCGGCCGCTGGCCGGATGGCAGCAGATGGCGTTCGCCCTGGACTGGCAGCGCCCGCCCCGACACATGACCGGGACCTCGTTCTTCTACACCCATACCGACCAGTGGCGGTATGAGGCGTTCGGGCCAGCCGAGCTGGCCAGCCCGCTCGGCAGGGGGCTGTTCGCCGGCCGGTCCTTCGCGGACTGCCTGGCCCAGGCCTCCCGGATGGGCTGGACTCCCTCGCATCCGGCGTTCGACCGCAACCCGCTGGACCTGGCCAGCCAGGCGTCGGCCGCGGGGAAGCCGCTGGCCGGCTATGTCGTGGACGAGCTGCGGGCGGGCCGCCTGCACTGGGCCGCGGAAGACCCGGACGCGCCGCAGAACTGGCCCCGGGTGATGACGATCTGGCGGGCGAACGTCCTCGGGTCCTCGGGCAAGGGCATGGAGTACTTCATGCGGCACCTGCTCGGCTCGGCGGACGCGGTCCGGGCCCGGGAGTCGCCGGAGAGCCTGCGCCCGGCCGAGGTGAGATGGCGTGAGGAGGCGCCGCGCGGCAAGCTCGACCTGCTGACCACGATCGACTTCCGGATGACCAGCTCGTGCACCTATGCCGACATCGTGCTGCCCGCGGCGACCTGGTATGAGAAGCACGACATCTCGACCACGGACATGCACCCGTTCGTGCACTCGTTCAACCCGGCTATCGCCCCGCCGTGGCAGGCGCGCACCGACTTCGACGCGTTCACGATGATCGCCGCCGAGTTCTCCCGGCTGGCCGCCGTGCATCTGGGCAAGCGGGACGACGTCATCGCGGTGCCGCTGATGCACGACACGCCGGACGAGCTGGCCCAGCCCGGGGGCGTGGTCCGGGACTGGGCGGCTGGGGAGTGCGAGCCCGTCCCGGGCGTGACGATGCCGCAGCTGGTCACGGTCGAGCGGGACTATGCCCGGGTCGCGGAGAAGATGGCGGCCGTGGGACCGCTGCTGGAGACGGCCGGGGTAGCGGTCAAGGGCGCGCACTGGGTGCCGTCTGGCGCGGTCGATTACCTGCGCCGGGCGAACGGTACCGTTCGCGGCGGGGTGGCCGACGGGCGCCCGGCCCTGGCACGGGACGTGCACCTGGCCGAGGCGATCCTGGCGCTGTCGGGCACCACCAACGGCCGGGTTGCCGTGCAGGGCTGGCGCTCGCTGGAGGAGCGGACCGGCGTGGACCTCGCCGACCTGGCCGCCGAGCGCTCCGGGGAACACATCTCGTTCACCGACACCCAGGTCCAGCCGCGGCCGGTGATCACCTCTCCGGAGTGGTCCGGGTCGGAGACCGGAGGGCGCCGCTACGCGCCGTTCACGGTCAACGTGGAGCGCAAGAAGCCCTGGCACACGCTCACCGGGCGGATGCACTTCTTCCTCGACCATGACTGGATGCACGAGCTCGGGGAGGCGCTGCCGGTCTACCGGCCGCCGCTGAGCTACGTCAGGCACTACGGCGAGCAGGGCCTGTCGCAGGACGGCCGGCCCGAGGTGACCGTCCGGTACCTCACCCCCCATTCGAAGTGGTCGATCCACTCCGAGTACCAGGACAATCTGCACATGCTGCGGCTGTTCCGCGGCGGGCCGGTGATCTGGATGAGCCCTGCGGATGCCGCTGCGATCGGGGTCGCCGACAACGACTGGATCGAGGCCTACAACCGCAACGGCGTGGTCGCCTGCCGGGCTGTGGTCACCCACCGGATGCCCAGGGGCACGGTGTTCATGTACCACGCCAAGGACCGGCACCTGATGACCCCGAAGTCAGAGGTCTCGGGCTGGCACGGCGGCGCGGACAACTCGCTTACCCGGCTGGTCATCAAGCCGACCCACATGATCGGCGGGTACGGCCAGCAGACCTTCGCGTTCAACTACCACGGCCCGACCGGCAGCCAGCGCGACGAGATCACGGTGATCCGGCGCCGCTCCCAGCAGGTGGAGTTCTGATGCGGAGCACCCGGCGATGAGGATCATGGCCCAGGTCGCGATGGTGATGAACCTGGACAAGTGCATCGGCTGTCACACCTGCTCGGTGACGTGCAAGCAGGTCTGGACCAACCGGCCCGGCACCGAGTACGTGTACTTCAACAACGTCGAGACCAAGCCCGGGACCGGCTACCCGAAGCGGTACGAGGACCAGGAGCAGTGGAAGGGCGGCTGGACCCTGGATAGCAAGGGCAGGCTGCAGCTCAAGTCCGGCAGCCGGCTGAAGCGGCTGCTGTCGATCTTCTGGAACCCCGACCTGCCGTCGATCGACGACTACGGCGACCCCTGGACCTACGACTACCAGACGGTGATCGACGCGCCCCTGGGCACGCCGAACCCGAGCGCGCACTCGATCTCCGCGCTCACCGGCCGGGACATGCAGGTGCGCTGGGGCAGCAACTGGGAGGACGACCTGGCCGGAGCGCCCGAGCACGCTGCCGCCGACCCGGACCTGTCAGGCCTCGAGGACCGGGTCAGGCTGGAGTTCGAGCAGGTCTTCATGTTCTACCTGCCGAGGATCTGCGAGCACTGCCTGAACCCGTCCTGCGTCGCCTCCTGCCCGTCCGGGGCGATGTACAAGCGGGAAGAGGACGGCATCGTGCTGGTCGACCAGGACCGCTGCCGCGGCTGGCGGTTCTGCGTATCCGGCTGCCCGTACAAGAAGGTGTACTTCAACCACCGCACCGGCAAGGCCGAGAAGTGCACGCTCTGCTTCCCCCGGATCGAGGCCGGCCAGCCCACGATCTGCTCGGAAACCTGCGTCGGCCGGCTCCGCTACCTCGGGCTGCTCCTCTACGACGCCGACAAGGTGCTGCCCGCCGCGGCCACCCCGGATCCCAGCGGGCTGTATGAGGCGCAGCTTGGCGTCTTCCTCGACCCGGAGGACCCGGGCGTGCAGGCGGAGGCGGCCTGGGCGGGCATCCCGGCCGACTGGGTCGACGCGGCCCGGCGGTCGCCGGTGTACCAGCTAGCGGTCCGCCACAGGGTGGCGCTGCCGCTGCACCCCGAGTACCGCACGCTGCCGATGGTCTGGTACATCCCGCCGCTATCCCCGGTCGCCGACGTCGTGCACGCGGCCGGATACGACGCGGCCGACCCGGACAGGGTGTTCGCCACGATCGACGCGCTGCGGATCCCGGTCGAGTACCTGGCGAACCTGTTCACCGCGGGCGAGGCCGGGACCATCCGGGTGGTGCTGCGCAAGCTCGCGGCCATGCGCGCGGTGATGCGGGCTCGCCAGCTCGGCCTGGACCCCGATCCCCGGCTGGCGGAATCGGCCGGCGTCAGCACTGGCGACCTGGACGACCTTTACCGGCTGCTGGCGGTCGCCAAGTACGACGAGCGGTACGTGATCCCGCTCGCGCACGCCGAGGATGCCGGCCGCCTGGCCGGCCAGCACGAGCAGCTGTTCTGCTCGCTGGACGCCGACGGCGGCCCTGGCATGGGCGGCTACGGCCCGCCGGGCGAGGCAGGCGCATCGGCGCAGGGGCACCTGTTCCGCGCCGCCGACGGCCGCACCCGCTTCAACCTGCTCGGCTGGGACGGCCGGTCAGTCCCGCCCGGCCTGTTCCCGGAGCGGCACCAGCGCGGGGAGCCGGCGTGACGCCCGCGTCCGGCGGTTCGCATGCACCGGTGATGCCCGGCACGAGCGGCAGCCGCAGCCCGTTCAAGCTCGCCTCGGTGCTCCTGGTCTACCCTTCCGTGTCGCTCTTCGACGGGCTCGATGTCCTGGCTGCGGCCGCCTCCCGGACCTCGCCGCGCGCCACCCGGGACGAGCTGGCCGCGTTCCTGCGCTGGCTGGGCGCCACGCCGCCCAGCCAGGTCGCGCAGCATTACGTCGAGACCTTCGACCTGCGCCGGCGCTGCGCGCTGTACCTCACCTACTACCGGTACGGCGACACCCGCAAGCGGGGAATGGCCATGCTGGCCTTCAAGGCCGCCTACCGGGCCGCCGGGCTCGCGCCGCCCGGCGATGAGCTCCCCGACTTCCTGCCAGTGGTGCTGGAGTTCGCCGGCCTTCACCCGGCAGGCCTCAGGCTGCTCCGGGCTCACCGGGGGGATCTTGAGCTGCTGCGCCGTGCCCTGGACCGGGCCGGGTCACCGTACGCGCACGTGGTCAGCGCGGTCTGCGCGCACCTGCCCCGGCTCGGCCCGCGCGAGCTGGCTGAGGTGCGCCGGGCCTGGCAGGCGGGCCCCCCGGCCGAGGAGGTCGGCCTGGAGCCGTTCGCGCCGCCGGAATACCTCGCCGGGTACGCAGCGCATCCGGGCGGCCCATCATCCCGCGGCGATCGGCTCCCGGGCGCCCCGGGAGGCGCCGGCCGATGAGCGCCCTGGACATCACCTGGTGGGTAGGGCTTCCCTACCTGGCACTCGGCATCTTCGTGGTCGGGCACATCTGGCGCTGGCGCTACGACCAGTTCGGCTGGACCAGCTACTCGACCGAGCTGCAGGAGCGGCGGCTGCTCAAGTGGGGCTCGCCGGTCTTCCACTACGGGACGTTCGCGGCGATCGCCGGGCACGTGATCGGCATCCTGATCCCGGAGGCATGGACCAGGGCGATCGGTATCCCGGAGACCGCCTACCGGTGGTTCTCCGCGGCCGCAGGCACCCTCGCCGCGATCCTGGTGATCATCGGGGTGGTCATCCTGGCCGGCCGGCGCCTGCTGGTCCCTAGGGTCCGGGCGACCACCAGCCCTGTTGACTGGGTAGCCCTGATCCTTCTGCTGATCATCATCCTGACGGGCATAGCGCCGACGATCTTCGTCAACCTGCTCGGTCACGGCTATGACTACCGGACCACGGTGGCGCCCTGGTTCCGCGGCCTGTTCAGCGGATCGCCCGACGTGCAGGTGATGGTGACCGCGCCCGTGATCTACCAGGTGCACGCCACCGCCGCGTGGGTGATCTGGGCCGTGTGGCCGTTCAGCCGCCTGGTGCACGCGTGGAGCTACCCGGTCTGGTACCTGTGGCGGCCGTACGTGGTCTACCGGCGCCGGCAGGCGGTCCGGCCGGCCGAGCCCGGTACCGGCGGGCGCAAGTGGCGCCGGATCGGTGTCCCGTACTAGCCCCGGGGACGCCCCCGGCGTCCGCGCGGTGACCGCCTCGCCCGCCGCGCTGGGCGGGCGGGTCCGCGCCGCCGTCCGGACGCTGAACCCCGGCTACCTGGCGCTGGTGATGGCCACCGGCATCGTCTCAACGTCGATGAGCAAGCACGGCGCGGCTGTCGTGTCGGAGGTCCTGCTGTGGATCGCGGCCGCCTGCTACGTCGTGCTGATCATGCTGTACGCCTGGCGGCTGGCCGCCTACCGGGCCGAGGTGAGCGCGGACGCCCGCGACCCCGGCCGCAGTTTCGGGTTCTTCACCCTGGTGGCCGGCACCGAGGTCATCGGCGCCCGGCTGGCGGCAGACGGCCAGCACCTGGCCGCGTTCGGCCTGCTGGCGTTCGGCTGCCTGGCCTGGCTGGTGCTGGTCTACGTGATCCCGTGGCTGGCCACGCTCGGCGGCCAGCGCGAGCCGGTGCTGGCCAGCGTCAACGGCACCTGGTTCATCTGGGCGGTGGCGACCCAGTCCGTGGCGGTGCTGTCGGCGACGCTGGAGCCGACCGTGCAGACCGGCCGTGCCGCGCTGGCGTTCCTCGCGGTGTTCTGCTGGTCGGTCGGGATCTTCCTGTACGGGGCGGTGGCGGTGTTCCTCGCCGCGAGAATGCTGCACTTCGGGCTGAGCCCGCACGATGTGACCCCGCCGTACTGGGTCTCGATGGGCGCGACCGCGATCACCGTGGTCGCCGGCGCCGAGATCGTGAAGATGGCCAGCGCCCCCGCGGTCGACGCGACCCGGCACCTGGTCGCCGGCGCCTCGGTGCTGTTCTGGGCGTTCGGGACCTGGCTGTTCCCGGCGCTGGTGGCAGCCGGGGTGTGGCGGCACATCGTGCACCGGGTGCCGCTGCGCTACGAGGCCGCGCTGTGGGCGATCATCTTCCCGCTCGGCATGTACAGCGTGGCCGGCTACGCCTTGGACGCCGACGACCACCTGCCGATCGCGAGGGTCATAGGCGAGGTCGAGGGCTGGTTCGCGCTCGCCGCCTGGGCGGTCACGTTCGCCGCCATGCTGGCGCACCTGTACCGGACGGTCGTGCGCCCGCGGCCGGAACTGCCGGGCGCGCTGCCCGATGCGGGGCCATAGAGGGGCGGAGGGAAGCGCACCTCGACTTCGAGGCCGCCGCCAGGAACCGGCCGTGCTCCGATCGCGGCGAAGTGCGCGTCTGCTATGGCGCCCGCGATCGCCAGGCCCAGGCCGAGGCCGTCTCCGGCGGTACGCGCGGCAGCGAGCCTCTCGAAGGGCTGGAACAGCCGAGGCACGTCGTCCGCCGCGATGAGCGGCCCGGTGTTCGTGACCCGCAGCACCGCGCAGCCGTCATCCTCGGCGCACCACGCCGTGACCGTGCCATCCGGCAGGTTGTGCCGCAGCGCGTTGTCGATGAGATTGCCCACCAGCCGCTCCGCCAGCCTGGCATCGCCGAGGATCACCGCCGGGTGCAGTGCAGCCTGGACGGTGAGCCCGCGCTGTTCCGCCTCGTCCCGCCGGGCATCGAGGACGCCGCGGACGATCTCGCTCAGGCCGAGAGGCTCGCGGGCGGCCAGCCCGCGCTCGCTGCGCGCGAGCGTGAGCAGCGCCTCGATCAGCTTCTCCTGCTGCATGCCCGCGGCGAGCACCCGGCGGCAGGCCGACTCCAGCGACTCCGCCGACCGGCCCGGGTCGGCGAGCGCGACCTCCACCAGCGTCCGCTGCCGGGCCAGCGGAGTGCGCAGCTCGTGCGAGGCGCTGGCGACGAACTGCCGCTGTGCCCGGAATGCGGCGTCAAGCCGGGACAGCAGTCCGTCGATGGTGTCCCCGAGCTCCTTCAGCTCGTCGTCGGGGCCGCGCAGCGCGAGGCGGGCATTCAGGCTGCGGGCGGAGATCGACCTGGTGGTTGCGGTGATCGTGCGCAGCGGGCGCAGCACTCGGCCCGCGACCAGCCAGCCCAGGCCGATCGACGCAAGCGCCATGCCCGCCAGCGCGATGCCCGACTCGGTCAGCAGCTGGTTCAGCTCCGCCGCCCGCTGAGCCGCCAGGCACTGCCCGACCTGGGCCCGCACCACATTGGCCGGACTCGCCAGGGTGCTGACGGCCGGGTCCAGCGCGCAGCCTGGCGCGTTCTGGAACAGCACGGCCCCGCTGGCCCGTCGCGCGGACGGCCCTGCGCTCGCGGTCGCATGCTCTGTTACCTCGATCGGTAGCCGGTGTGCGACGAGGACGTAGGTGATGAGCAGCAGGCCCGCACCCGACAGCAGGAACAGCCCGCCGTACAGCAGCGTGAGCCGCAGCCGGATGGTGCGGCGCGGCAGCCGGATCCGCCGGCGTGCCGCGCCGCGCCCGGCCGGCTGCCGGAGGGTCACGTCACCATCCGGTAACCCGCCCGGGCGACTGTCTCGATCACGGCGGGCTCGCCGAGCTTGCGCCGGAGCCGGCTGATCGTGACCTTCACCGAGCTGGTGAACGGGTCGGCCATCTCATCCCACACCCGGTCCAGCAGTTCTTCCGCTGAGACCACCCTGCCTCCCGCCGCCATCAGCACCTCCAGCGCGCCGAACTCCTTGGGACCGAGCCCCAGGTCGCGACCGGCCCGGGTGGCCGTCCGGCGTGCCGGGTCCAGCCGCAGGTCCCCGGATTCGAGCACCGGCGGCAGCGGCGGCTGGGCACGGCGGAACAGTGCCCGGACCCGGGCAACGAGCTCGGCGAACGCGAACGGCTTCGGCAGGTAGTCGTCGGCACCGATGCCGAGCCCGTCAACCCGGTCCTCGATCGTGGCCGCGGCGGTCAGCATCAGCACCCGGCAGCGCCTGCCCGCCTGCACGAGGTGCCCGCACACGTCGTCCCCGTGCATCGCCGGCAGGTCCCGGTCGAGCACAATCACGTCGTAGCCGTTCGCGAGCGCCCGCTCCAGTCCGGTGTCCCCGTCAAACGCCAGGTCAACTGCCATCTGCTCGCGCCGCAGGCCGGTGCCGATGGCCTCGGCAAGCTCGCTGTCATCCTCGATTACCAGCACGCGCACTAGGCCCGCTCCCTGGAGGTTCCGGCTGGCCGTTCCTGCCGGGTGCTCACCGGTCCTGACCCGCTCATCGTGAGCGACGGATCTGAGTGCCGGCTGAACGGCCGCCGAGCAGAACCTGGAGGACCGGCCCCGGGCCGTGCATCGCGGTCGCGGCGCGCGGCCAGCGATTCCAGGCTGCGGGCCGGGCGGTTGCACGCCAGTTACATGAGTCCCGGGTTACTGGCCTGGTGCCCGGCCCAGGCATCCCGCCCGCACGGCTGACGGGCACGAGCCGCTGTAACCGCCGTGCAACCGGCCACCGCGTAGACGTGGCTCATGTTCTTCATCACCTATCTGAGACGTGAACTGCGCCGCCGGATGCGGCAGGCTGTCCTCGTTGCGCTCGGGCTGGCCATCGGGATCGGGCTCGTGGTCACCGTGAGCGCGGCCTCGGCCGGCGTGAAGAAGGCCCAGGCCGACGTGCTGAGCTCGCTGTACGGGGTGGGCACTGACGTCACCGTGACCGGCAGCCCGCCCAAGCCGCCCGCGCCGGGCAGCGCTCCACCGAAGAATGCGAGATCCATCCAGGTCACGCCCAATGGCGCCGAGGAGTGCCAGAACGGGAAGTGCCACAGCGTGGCCGGCACTACCCAGGACAACCTCGGAAGCACCAGCTACAACCCGATCAGCGAGTCGAAGGTAGCGGCCGTGGCACGGCTGAAGGACGTCCGCGCCGCCGCCGGAGGCCTCGTCCTCACCGACAACCGGATCACCTTCCCCCGCCACTTCGGGCAGCCCGGCAGCCCGCTGCCGACGCCGACCTCGTTCAACGTCGACGGCGCGGACACCGGGAATCTGTCGCTCGGCCCGCTCGGCGCAGGGACCATCACTGCAGGCCGCTCACTGCGTGCATCCGACGCGCACGCGAATGTGGCCGTTGTCGACTCCGGCTACGCCAGGGCCGGCAAGCTGAAGGTAGGCTCCGCGGTCACGATCGCCGGAACGAAGTTCAGGGTCGTCGGCATCGTGCGCCAGCCGCAGGGCGGAAGCCCGCCCGATGTGTACATTCCGCTGGACCGCGCGCAGGCGCTGGCAGCCGGCCCCGGGTCCGGCAGCCTCAAGGGCAAGATCAACACGATCTACGTCACCGCGGACAGCGCCGCCGATATCCCGGCCGTGCAGAAGGAGATCGCCAGGCTGCTGCCGGGCGACACCGTGACCACAGCGAGCAGCCTGGCCAGCCAGGTGACCGGCTCCCTGGCCAGTGCCGCCAGGCTGGTCGATGTTCTCGGCAGGTGGCTGTCGGTCCTGGTGCTGATCGCGGCCTTCGCGGTGGCCAGCCTGCTGACGATGGCCGCCGTCTCCCGCCGGGTGGCCGAGTTCGGCACGCTCAAGGCCCTCGGCTGGAGCTCCCGCCGGATCGTCGCTCAGGTGCTGGGCGAGTCGGTAACCGTGGGCGCGATCGGCGCGGCGCTGGGCGTGGGCCTCGGCTTCGCCGGCGCCGCGATCATCGATGCGCTGGCGCCCAGATTGCCGGCGGTCATATCCAGCCCGACCGGCCAGAACTTCCGGGCCATCGGGCCGGGTGGCGTGCGCAGCTTGTCACCCACGGCCACGCACACCGTGGCGGTGCCGCTGTCTGCCTCTGTCACGGCCGGCGCCGTCGTGCTGGGAGTGGTCCTCGCAGTGATCGGCGGGCTGCTGGCCGGGTCGCTGGGCGGCTGGCGGATCGCCCGGCTGCGGCCCGCCGACGCGCTGACCAGGGTCGCGTAGCAGGGTCCGCTGTGTTCCCGCCCAGTGACCTCATCGAAACGCGCCAGGAGCTGACCTCATGTACACCCTGAGCCGGGTAACCAAGCTCTACCAGAATGGGCGCCGCACCGTGCCCGCCGTCCGCGACCTCAGCCTGGTGATAGCCGACGGCGAGTGGCTGGCAGTCCAGGGACGGACCGGGCACGGCAAGTCCACTCTGCTCAACCTGCTCGGCGGGCTGGACCGGCCCACCGAGGGCACCGTCGAGTTCGCCGGCACGGACCTGGCTCAGCTGCGCGAGGCCCGCCTCACCAGGGTCAGGGCGCAGTCGATCGGGTTCATCTTCCAGACCTTCAACCTGGTGCCCACCCTGTCCGCCGCGGAGAACGTGGAGTCCGCTCTGATCCCGCTACGGCTGGGCGCCGCTGAGCGGCACCGGCGGGTGACGGCCGCGCTGGAGTCGGTCGGGCTGGCCGACCGGGCGCGGCACCTGCCCGGGGAGATGTCCGGCGGCCAGCAGCAGCGGGTGGCGATCGCGCGCGCGCTGGCCAAGCAGCCCAGGGTGCTGCTTGCCGACGAGCCCACCGGCAACCTCGACGAGGACACCCGCGACGACATCATCGCCCTGCTGGAGAAGCTGTGGCGGGAGCGCGACCTGACCATGGTGCTGGTCACTCATGACAGCGCGATTGCCAGGCGTGCCGAGCGGATCGCGGTGATGAGCAAGGGCAGGCTCTCCATCCGCCAGGACACCGGCAGGCCCTGACCGCCCACCGCCGGCTCGGACCGTCAGCCTGCCCTGCCGGGATATCCTGCCGCGCGGAAGAAAACCGCGACCCGGCGCCTTGAGGTGGTTAGTGCCGCTAAGCAGCTACCTCCGGGAATCAGCCGAGTGACAGCCAGGATCAGCCAGAAGGTCGCCGTCAGCGTCGTCTACGTGGCGGCGATGTTCATGTCGATCATGGACGCCACTATCGTGAACGTGGCACTGCCGACGATCGGCCGCGACTTCGGCGTCCCCGCCACCTCCGTGGCCAGCATCTCCATCTACTTCCTGGTCAGCCTGGCGGTGTTCATCTCCGCGTCCGGCTGGCTGGGGGACCGGTTCGGCGGCAAGCGGGTGCTGCTCGCCGCGATCGCCGTGTTCACCGGCGCGTCCGCGCTGTGCGGGCTCGCCGGGTCGCTGACCCAGCTTGACATCTTCAGGGTGCTGCAGGGAATGGGCGGCGGCATGATGGCCCCGGTCGGGCTGGCCATGCTGTTCCGCGTCTTTCCCCCCGCGGAGCGGATCCGGGCGTCGGCGATCCTGACCGTGCCGACCACGCTCGCCCCGGCGCTCGGCCCGGTCATCGGCGGGCTGCTGGTGACGGACCTGTCCTGGCGGTGGGTCTTCTACGTGAACGTGCCGCTCGGCGCGCTCAGCATCGCCTTCGGCCTCATCTTCCTGAGCGGCGGGACGCACCAGCAGGTCGGCAGGTTCGACCTGCCCGGCTTCGCCCTGGCTGGAGCCGGGCTCGGGTCGCTCATGTACGGCCTGTCCGAGGGCCCCGTGCAGGGCTGGCGGACGCCGGCGGTGCTCGGCTCCGTCGCGGCCGGCGCCGTCCTGCTGGCCGCGCTGGCGGCGGTCGAGCTGCGCGGCCGGGCGCCGCTGCTGGACCTGCGGCTGCTGTGCAACCGCCTGTTCCGGTCCAGCAACATTGTGATGATCATGGGCTCGGCCGCGTTCATCGGCACTCTCTTCGTCGTGTCGCTGTACTACCAGGACGGGCGCGGCATGTCAGCGCTCGCCGCCGGCCTGTCGACGTTCCCCGAGGCGATCGGCGTGATGGCGGGAGCGCAGCTTGCGAGCAGGCTGATCTACCCGCGGCTCGGCCCGCGGCGGCACGTCGCCCTCGGGCTGGCCGGCGTCGCGGTCATGATCGGCCTGATGTCGCTGGCAGGGGAGCAGACCAGCCTGTGGTGGATGCGGCTGCTGATGTTCGGGCTCGGCGTGGCGATGGGCCAGGTGTTCGTGCCAACCCAGGCCGCGGCCTTCGCCACGATCTCGGCCCCGGCGACCGGCCGTGCCTCCACGATGTTCAACGTCGTCCGCCAGGTCGGCGGCGCAGCCGGGGTCGCGCTGTTCACCAGCGTGGTCGTCGCTGTCGGAGCCACCAGGGTCATCGCCGGCCACGTCGTGCCCGACCTGACCGCCTACCATGCCGCGTTCCTGGTGGCGGCCGGGCTGGCGCTGATCGGGGCGGCCGCCGCCCTGACGATCCACGACGCCGACGCCGCGGCCACGATGGTCCGCCGCGGCCGCCAGGAGGCCGGCGAGCCAGGGTCCCGCGCGGGCCGGACCGTGCCGGAGACCGGCTGACCACCGTGCCCGCGGCCGGCCAGGCGGAAGCGGGCGGATCGGGGCGCCGGTCAGGGCCCCGCGCCCGCCCTGCGCCCGGTACGGCGCTGCCGGGTCAGCCGCACGCGGCCTGATGCGGCCCCGGCGGCCCGCTTCCCCTCGGGAACCCGGCCCTTGCCCGGGCGGACCGGCGGGATCTGCGGCATGGGGTGGCGGCGCGGGCCTGACCACAGGGCCGGCACCGCGTCCACGGCCATCGCGATCGCATAGGCCGGCTGCTCGTAGTTGACCCGCCAGCCCACGAAGTCCGGCCAGGCGTCGGCCGGGTCGCGCTCGATCGGGAAGTCAACCTTGCGCATCCGGTCCACGGCGTCCAGGAACTCCTCGTAGCTGATGCTGATCCCGGTTTCCGGGCTGGGCTCGTCGGGGACGGCGAAGCCCATCGCCCTGGCCACCTCGCGGAAGCAGGTGAACCCGCTGCGCAGGCACAGCCGGGCCGGCACCTCGGGCGCCTCCGAGGGCGAAAGGGACAAGATCAGCGCCGCCGAGTCGAGCACCGCGAGCAGTGAGGTCACCCAGGAAGAGAGCGGCTTCGGCGAGCGGAACCGGACCAGCGGCAGGTAGGTGGTATGGCTCTCGGCGATGTCCGATGCCCACCGCTCCCAGTCGGCGTACAGGCCGGGCAGGGTGTCGATGGTCGAGATCCCCGAGCCCAGCGCGTAGTGCGTCCTGGCCAGCAGCTCCGGTCCCCAGCTAGGGACGCCGGCCCGCGCGTTCAGCAGGGCGACCTCGGTCTCCCGCCTGTTGAAGGACGAGTACAGGGTGGGCAGGTAGGCGATCTGGAGCGTGATCGTGATCAGCCCGGACACCGTCGCAAGGTCGCCGAGGACCCGGCCGGCAGCGCCGGCGGCGTCGTTGGCGCCGAACACGGCCGGGCTGGCCAGCGTAAGCGCCGTGGTGACAGACCGCACGAACGGCCAGAGCAGCAGCGCGTACCCGATGTAGAAGAACCCGAGCCAGGCCACTATCTGGGCGATCAGGATCGCCGCCGCCTCGGCGGACAGCACCCGGTCGCGCCGCTTGTAGCTCCTGGCCATGTCGGTCGCCAGGTGGAACGCGGCGTCGATGATCCGGTCCACCCACCGGGTGAGGCTGCTGGACACCGGCCGTGGCACGATCAGCGTGCCGATCATGCTGTACCAGGCCGACAGCACCAGCAGCCCGCCGATCACTGCCGCGACCGCCCGTCCCGCGACCGGCATGGTCATCGCGGGCTTGCCTCGCTTATTCCGCTTATTCCGCTTGTCCCGCCCATGCCGGTGACCGAGGCCGACCGGGACCGGGGATCTCGCCGCCGCCACCCGCCCCGCTCCACCGCGGCCAGGAACCTGTCGACTGCCGCGCTGAACACGGCCGGATCCTCCAGGTTCGCGGTGTGCCCGGTCTGCGGCAGGATGACCAGCCCGGAGCGGGGAATCGTGCGCTTGAGCATCAGCGCCGGCTCCAGGCAGCCCTCGTCCTCATCGCCCGCCAGGATCAGCACCGGCACCTCCAGCCGCGCCAGTTCCTCTCGCATCGCATACAGCGATGGCCGCGCGGCCTGCACGCCGCGCATAGTCAGCGCCGACCCGGTCGCGGAGTGCCCGGCCAGCGCGGCGCAGAACTCCGCCCAGCCGCGCGGGTTCGCATTCCGGAACTGCACCCGTGCCGGGCCCTCCGCATAGCGGGGCGCCACCCCCGGGGCGCCCTCGGCCTCGAATGCCGCGGCGATCGCCTCGCACTCGGCGCGGAACGCCGCCTGCCGCTCTGGCTGCGCCCCGTAGCCCGCTCCCGCGGCCACCACGGACCGCACCCGGTCCGGGTGCTGCAGCGCGAGGTGCAGCGCGGTGAACCCGCCCATGGACAGCCCGACCACGTGCGCCGTGTCCGCGCCGAGCCCGTCGAGCACCGCGACCGCATCGTCCACCGCTCGCTGCTGGGAGTAGGCCGCCGGGTCCTCCGGGACGTCGGAGGGCGGGTACCCGCGTGCCGCGAAGGTGATGCACCGGTAGCAGCGAGAGAAGTACCGGACCTGCGGCTCCCAGCTTCGGTGATCTCCGGCGAACTCGTGCAGGAACAGCAGCGCCGTCCCGGATCCGGAGCACTCGGCGTGCAGCCGGACGCCATCCCGCGCGTCGATCATCGGCATGAGCGCCCGCCTCGTTCCAGCCCGTACTCGCCCTGCTGCCGCCCCGGCCAGCTCCGGCCTCACTGCCGGGCCAGGTGACGCGCGCCCATGATGTGCTCGTAGGTCCTGGCTCCCGCGGCTTCGGCGTCCCCCGCCCGCAGCGCCTCCAGTATCCCGTCATGCTGCCAGGCGGACTCGGCGTGGGTGCGCAGCACGCGCGGGCCGCCGTGCAGCGACGCCCACAGCAGCCGCATCAGCGACAGCAGCAGCGGGCTGCGGGCGTGCTCGTACACCAGGAAGTGGAACTGCCGGTTCAGCTCGGCATACCTCGGGTCGTCGTCGGGCAGCGAGCGCATGACGTCATTGAGCTCGGCCAGCCGCGCGATCCCCGGCTCGTCGATCTTCCGGGCGGCCAGCGAGGCGCCCAGCGACTCCAGCGCCGCCCGGATCTGGAAGTTCTCCTCAACCGGCCCGGCGTCCGGCATGACCACCGTGAACCCGCGATGGGTGTCCCCGACTACCAGGCCTTCCGACTCCAGCCTGCGCATCGCCTCCCGGACCGGCGTCTGGCTGACCCTGAACCGCTGCGCGAGGTCACGCTGGCGGAGCTGCTCGCCTGCGGCGAGCTCGCCGGTGATGATCAGCTCCCGGATGAGCGCCGCCACCATGTCGGTCTTGCTCAGGTACGCCGGCCCGGTGCCCGCCAGGGCGTGCACGCCGTCGGTCATCATCGCTCCTTCGAGCCGGCCAGCGCGGTGACCCGCGCCGGAGTGAGCGGCAGCCCGCCGACGCCGCCGTCCAGGCCGAGCGCGTCCCGGACCGCGCAGGCGATCGCGCCGCCCGCCGCGCTCACGCCGCCCTCGCCTGCCCCGCGCACCCCGAGCGGGTTGCCGGGAGCCGGCCACTCCTCGCTGACGAGCACGTCCACCGGCGGAACCTCGGCCGCGGTCGGCGTCCGGTACTCGATGAACGTCGTCGCCTGCGGCTGGCCCGCCGGGTCGTAGCGCAGTTCCTCCAGCAGCGCCCCGCCGATGCCCTGCGCCGCCCCGCCGCGTAGCTGGCCCTCGACCAGCGCCGGGTTCACTGCCCGGCCGATCTCGCAGGCGACCAGGTACCGGAGCACCTGCACGCCGCCGGTTCCCGGATCGACTTCCACCACCGCGATGTGCACTCCGTACGGGTAGGTCATGTGGTCAACGTCGAACCGCCCGCGCGCGGACAGGCCGTCCCGCCCGGCTGCGCGGGCGATCTCGGCGAGGCTGATCCGCGTGCTCGGTTCGCCTCGCACGCTGACCGTGCCGTGACCCACCACGAGATCGTCCGGCGCGGCCTCGAGCAGGTCCGCCGCCCGCTGCGTTATTCCACATCTGAGGGCGGAAGCCGCCCGGTGCACTGCGCTGCCGCAGACGACCGTCGTCCTCGACGCCCATGATCCCATGCCGGACGGCTGCCGCGCGCTATCGCCGCACACCACGGTGACGTCCTCCGGGGCGACCCCGAGCGCGTCCGCCGCGATCTGCGCGAGCACCGCCGGCGCCCCCTGCCCGAGCGAGGTGGCGCCGGCGAGCACGCGGATCCGGCCGGTTTCCTCCAGCACGGCGTCGGCGGTCTCCTGCGGGCCGAGCCCGCTCTTCTCCAGGAACGCTGCCAGGCCGAGTCCCCTCCTGCGCCCGGCGGATCGCCCGCGGCGGACCATGTCGTGGTAGCCGAGCCGGGCTGCGGCCGCGATCGCGGCCTCCAGCAGCCCGGGATAGTCGCCGGCGTCCAGCACGACGTCGGTGCCGAGCGTGCTGAGCGCCCTGCGGTGCGGGAGCTCGGACGGGGCGAGGAGGTTGCGGCGGCGCAGCTCGGCGCGGTCAAGCCCGAGGCGGTCGGCCGCGACGTCGAGAAGCTGCTCCCGCACGGCCGCGCCCTCGAACCGGCCCGGCGCCCGGTAGGTGCCGCAGGGTGTCTTGTTCGTCAGCACCACCCGGACCCGGCCCCGGTAGGCGGGCACCCGGTAGGGGCCCGGCAGCATGGCCACGGTCAGCTCCGGGACCGTGACCCCGTGCGTGCGGCAGTAGGCGCCGTTGTCGTGGACGATGTCGTCGCGCAGGGCGAGGATCCGGCCCGCATCGTCGAAGGCCGCCGTGATCGCGTGCGCCTGCTGGCGCGAGTGGTTGACCGCGATCAGGTGCTCGGCCCGGTCCTCGGCCCACTTCACCGGCCGCCGCAGCACCGTTGCCAGCCAGGGGATGAGGAAGTCCTCGGGATAGAACTCGCCCCGCACCCCGAAGCCTCCGCCCGCGTCGACCGGGTGCGCGCGGATGAGTTCAGGGGCGAGGCCGAGCATCCCGGCCAGCACGCCCGTGTTGAACACCGGGACCTTCGTCATCCCGTAGATGTCCAGCCTGCCGGACATGGGGTCTGGGACCGCCAGCAGGGCCCGCGTCTCCAGCGGCACCGCGGTGTGCCTGCCGACCTCCATGTCGAGGCTGACCACGCAGGCGGCGCCGGCGAACGCCGACTCGACGTCGCCGTAGCCGAGGGTGAAGTCGGCCGCGACGTTGCCGCCCGGGAACAGGTGCGCCGCGCCGGGCGCTTGCGCGGCAGCCCGGGCGTCGGTCACCGCCGGCAGCTCCTCGATATCGGGATCCACCAGCTCCGCGGCGTCCTCGGCGGCGTACGGGTCCTCGGCCACCACGACCGCGACCGGCTCCCCGGCGTACCGGACGACGTCCGCCGCGAGAACCGGCTGGAGGTAGCGGCTCAGGTCGAGGCCCTGCAGCTCAAGTCGCACCGGGATGAGCGGCGGGCCCTGGCCGGCGCCGCGGCCTGGCCCGGCGGCGCGGCCTGGCCCGGCGGCGCGGCCTGGCCCGGTGCGGCTGGCCGTGGGGTCCGTCCGGCCGCGGCTGGCGTCCAGGTCGGCGGCCGTGACCACGCGGACGACTCCGGCGGCCCGGGCTGCCCGCGCGGTGCCCACGGACCGCAGCCGGCCGTGCGCGACCGGCGACCTGACCACCCGGGCCCACACCTGGCCTGGAGCGTTCAGGTCGTCGGCGAACCGGCCCTGGCCGCGCACCAGCCGCTGGTAGTCCGGCGGAGTCAGCCGCGCGCCGATCCAGCCGCTGTCCATGATCCCGGACGCTTTCCCATGACATTCATGGGAAAGCGTCCGCGAAAGCGGGCCGGGCCGGGCGGTCGGCTGGCTCACCGGCCGCCGGCCTCTTCTGCGGGCGCATCTTCCGCTAGACGGCCCGGCTGCGATGGCCGTCGGCCCGCGAGCCGGCGCCGGGCGGTTGTCAGCACGGCCTCGACGATGCCCTGGTAGCCAGTGCACCGGCAGAGGTTCGCGGCGACCAGCTCGCGGATCTCCGCCTCGTCCGGCTCGCCCATGTCCTCCGGCCTCCCGCCGGACAGGTACCCCTCCGCGAGCATGAGGAACCCGGGCGTGCAGAACCCGCACTGCAGCCCGTGGTGGTCGCTGAACGCCTGCTGGAGGTCGGACAGCTCATCCCCGTCTGCCAGCCCCTCCACGGTGGACACCAGGCAGCCGTCCGCCTGCACGCCGAAGACCAGGCAGGACCGGACCGGCTGCCCGTCGAGCAGCACCGTGCAGGCCCCGCAGATCCCGTGCTCGCAGCCCAGGTGCGTGCCGGTGTAGCCGAGGTCGTGCCGGAGCATGTCGGCCAGCGTGCGCCGGGACTCCACGGCCAGCTCGTGGGCGGCGCCGTTGACGGTTACCCGGATCTGCCGCACGTCGGTCATCTGCCCGCCTCCCGTGGGCTCGCCCGCTCGTCGCGGGCGCGTCCCGCGCCGCGCCCGCTGTAGCTTCCTGCGCCGTTTCCTGTGCCGAGGGCCGCGACCACGTCGCGGGGCAGGACCGGAATCTGGCAGAACGAGACCCCGTCGGCTGCCAGCGCCGCGTTGATCGCGTTCAGTACCGCGGCGGGCGCGCCGATGGTGCCGCCCTCGCCCATGCCCTTGGCACCGGTCTCGCTGAACTCCGAGGGCGTCTCCAGGTGGAAGACCTGCACCGGGCAGAGCTCGGCCGCCGTCGGCGGCAGGTAGTCCAGGAGCGTTCCGGACACCGGCTGGCCGTCGGCGTCGTAGCGCACCTGCTCCAGCAGCGCCGCGCCGACGCCCTGCGCCACCCCGCCGCGGACCTGGCCCTCAACGATCACGGGGTTGATGACCACCCCGCAGTCCTCGACCACCAGGTAACGCCGCAGCGTGACCTGGCCCGTGCCGGGGTCCACGGCGACCAGCGCCGCGTGGCAGGCGTTCGAGAACGTGCCCGGCGGATCGAAGGTCTGCGTGGCCTCCAGCGCATAACGCAGTTCCTCCGGCAGCCGGTGCGACTGGAAGTAGACCACCCGGGCGAGATCGGGGACCGGGATGGCCGACTGCTCGTCGCCGCGGATCCGGGCCTGCCCGCCGGACAGCTCGACATCCTCCGGGCTGGCCTCCATCAGGTGCGCCGCGACCCTGCGCAGCCGCTCAGCGACCAGGTCCGCGGCCCGCCTGGCAGCGCCGCCGCCGATCACGATCGACCTGCTGCCCCAGGTTCCCCAGCCATAGCCTGCCAGGTCGGTGTCGCCCTGCCGGAGCCGGACCCGGTCCGGGTGCACGCCCAGCCGGTCCGCCACGATCTGGGCGAACGTGGTCTCGTGGCCCTGCCCCTGGCCGCACGTCCCGGTCGTGACGATCACCTCGCCCGACGGGTCCATCCGGACCAGGGCGGTGTCGTAGCCCGGTGTCATCCCCATCCGCCGCAGTGACATGGCCGGGGTGCCGTAGGCGGTCCGCTCCGAGAAGCAGGCGTAGCCGACTCCCGCCCGGAGCCCCGCCTCCTGGAGAGAGAGGGCCTCGCTCTGCCAGTCCGCCTCGGTGACCAGCTTCTCCGCCAGGTCCAGCGACTCGGCATAGCTGCCCCGGTCATAGGTGATCGCGTTCGGGCCGGTGTAGGGGAAGTCGCCGGGGCCGATCAGGTTGCGGCGCCGGACCTCCAGCGGGCTGAGGTCCAGCTTCCTGGCCGCCTGCTCCATCACCAGTTCCATCACCGCGACAAGCTGCGGCCTTGAGACTCCGCGGTAGGGCGCTGTGGGCGCCTTGTTCGTGGCGATCGCCCGGCCCCTGGCGCGGTAGGCGGGCACCTTGTAGACGCCTGGCAGCTCGGAGCAGGCCATCAGCGGCTCGACGGCCGCGGTGAACGGGAACGCCGAGTAGGCGCCGACGTCGCAGTCGATATCGGCGTCCAGGCCCAGCAGCCGCCCGTCGTCGCCGAACGCCGCCCGGACCCGGTAGCGCTGCTCGTGGCCGTGGAACGACGCGGTCAGGTTCTCCTGGCGGTCCTCGACCCAGCGCACCGGGCGGCGCAGCCGCAGCGCCGCAGCGGCCACCGCGACCTCCTCGCGGCCGACCACGCACTTGAGCCCGAACCCGCCGCCGACGTCGGGCACCCGCACCCGTATCGCATGCTCGGGGATCTCCAGCGCCTGCGCGACGCCCGTCCGCACCTGGTGCGGCACCTGGGTCGAGATGTGCAGCACAAGCTGCTGGTCCGCCTCATCCCACTCGGCCAGGCAGGCCCGTCCCTCCAGCGGCAGCGCGGCCACCCGGGCGCTGCTGAAGTCCTGCTCGATGACCAGGCCGGCGTTCCCGAAGATGCCCGGCAGCCGCTCGTCGTCGAACATCGTCAGCTCGACCAGGCAGTTGCCCTGCAGGCCGGGGTGAACCTGCCGGGCGCTCTCCTCCCGGGCGGCCTCGATGCTCGCGACCGGGTCCAGGGGCTGCCATTCGGCGTCCACCACCTCGGCCGCGTCCTGCGCCCGGTAGGGGTCGTCCGCGAGGACGATCGCTATGGGCTCGCCGACGTGGCGCACCTCGTCGCCGGCCAGCACCGGCATCCGCGTCGGCCGGAACTCGGGCCGCTCCAGCACCGCGAGCAGGTACGGCTCGCCAAGATCGCGCGCGGTGTAAGCGGCCACCACGCCTGGCATCTCCCGGGCTGCCGCCGTGTCCGGGCCGGTGAGCCGCGCGGCGGGCAGCGGGCTGCGGGCGAATGCCGCGTGCAGCATGCGGGGCCTGCTGAGGTCGGCGGCGAAGACCCCGCGGCCAAGCAGCATGCGCCGGTCCTCGCGGCGCGGCAGCCCGGCGCCGATCCACCGGCCCGAGCGGCTGTCCAGGCGCGCTTCGCGGCCGGCCGCCGTGGTGCCGCGCGGGCTCACCTCAGGCTCGCTTCGGCCAGGGCGCGGGCCACCAGCGTGGCGGTCAGGTGCCTGCGGTAGGCAGCGTCGCCGCTGGCGTCCTCGGGCGGGTCGATCTGCCCCGCGGCAAGCTCGCCGGCCTCGCGCCAGGTGCGTTCCGACGCGGGCCGGCCGGCCAGTGCCGAGGCATCCACCACGAACGGGACCGCGGCCACACCGCCGAGCACGATCCGCAGCCTCTCGCAGCGCCCGCCGTCGAGGCCGAGCGACACGGCGGCGGCGACGACGGCGAAGTCCCCCTGCCGGGGCGCGAACTCCTGCAGCGCGGCGGCTGGCGCGGGCTCGGGGAACCACACCTCGGTGATCATCTCGTCTGGCTCGGCTGCGGTCGTGAAGAATCCGAGGAAGAAGTCGCCCGCCGGAACCTCGCGCCTGCCGCGCGGCCCGGTCAGCACGATCCGCGCGCCGAGCAGCACCGCGAGCAGGCACCACTCTGCGGTCGCATCGGCGTGGGCGAGGCTGCCGCCGAACGTGCCGCGGGACCGGATCGGATAGTGGCCGATCCACCGCGCCGCCCGCGGCAGCACGCCGAAGTCGCGGAGCACCGCCGGGTCCCGGGTGATCTCGACAGCCCGGTGCGTGGTGAGCGCTCCAATGCGCAGCCCGTCCGCCCCGGCGCGCAGATAGCTCAGTCCCGGTATGCGGGTGATGTCCACGAGGTCGCTTGGCCTGGCCAGCCGGAGGTTCATCATCGGGACCAGGCTCTGGCCGCCGGCGAGGATCTTCGCCTCGTCGCCAAGCTCGGCCAGGAGGGTCACCGCCTCGCTGACGTCGCGAGCGAGGTGATAGGCGAACGGGGCCGGCTTCACGGCGCTCCGCCCTGCGCAGGCGCGTTCCCGGTGCCCTGCGTTCTTCTCGCGGAGCGGCTCGCCTGGGCCATCTCGGCTGGCGCGGCCCGGGGCCCGGCGGTCGGCAAAGCCCAGGTCAGGCTACCGTCGAACGGCGACGGCACGTCATGTCCCACCAAGTTGGTATACCATATTTCACTCTCGCCTCCGGTGAAGTCGGTCGGCGGGCGGGTCAAGCATCACGGGCTTGCGATCGAGTCTCATGGGCTTGCGATCGAGTCTCATGGGCTTGCGATCGAGTCTGACGGGCTTGCGATCGAGTCTGACGGGCTTGCGATCGAGTCTGACGGGCTTGCGATCGAGTCTTGCGGGCTACCTGCCAACTGGCGGCGCCAGGGTCCTGCCGGCGCGAGCCTGGGAGAAGCTCTCGTCATTCCACGGCAAGATCGGCCCGCTATGGGTACCCTTGTGGCCGCTGCCGGTCATGTCGGCGATGGCGGTATTCGCCGACCTCCGCGGAGTTCTCCGCCGGACGAGTGGCCCGTCCTGGCAGCGGAGGCGGACATGCGATGCGACCGGTGCGGCACCGAGTGCGCCGCGTCCGCGAGGTTCTGCAGTGACTGCGGTAGCTCGCTGCGGTCCCGTTGCCCGGCATGCGGGCATGAACACGACGGCAGCGCCTCCTTCTGCACGCAGTGCGGTGCGTCGCTGGAATCCGGGGGCGCCCGGGGTGGTTCTCCGCTGCCCGTCGCGGGTTTCCCCGCTGGACCGCCGCCGCCGGGCGCAGGTTTCCCCGCTGGACCCCCTCCGCTGCCCGGCGCAGGCTTCCCCGCTGAGTCCGTGTCGCGGGCCGGGGCCAGCGCGCGGCCGATGGCTCGCCGTCCCTGGTTCCGGCCGGAACCGAAACGGCCGGTGCCGCTGCCGCCTCCGCCTGCGTCCCCCGCCGCGGACACGCGGTCCACGCTGGCAGGCCAGCAGCGCGGGAGGGCGGGCGGTTACCCGCCACCTGATAGGCCGGCGCCTGCCTGGGCGGGCCCGCCGCCCGGCGTCCCGGGCCCTCCGCCTGCGGCTGCCGGCTCTCCGCCGGGCGTCTTGGGCCCGCCACCTGCGGCTGTCGGCTCGCCGCCCCGGGCCGTCGGCTCTCCGCTCGGCGCGGCAGCCCCTCCGCCTGTCGCGGGGGCCCCTCCGCGCACGGCCGCAGGTCCTCCGGACCCGCCGTCCGACGCCCTGCCGCCGGACTGGGACAGCATGTTCCGGCCACCCAGGCGCGAGCAGTTCCCGTCTGCCGCGGATGGCGAGCCGCAGTACCCGGCCTTCCCGCCCGGCCAGAACGACACGCTGACCCTCCGCGACCCCGCTGCCGGGGTGTCACAGGGCGGGGCTGGTGAGAGCACTGCGGAGCCTGCTAACCGGCAGGCCTCCAGGAGACGCTGGCTGCCGGCAGCCGCAGCGGTCTGCGCGATCCTCGTGCTCGTCGGCGGCGGCTACGAACTCGTGCACCTGCTGGGACAGGGCTCCGCGCCGACAGGCGCCTCGTCAGGAGCCGGCCCCGGACCGGCCGCCACGCCATCCCGGAGCCCGTCGCCCGCCCTGATCGCCTGGATAGGCCAGGCCGACCAGGTACTCCGGTCATCGGCAACGGCCCGGATCCGCCTGGAGGACGCGGTGATCGAGGCTCGGCACGGCCGGGCGGGCGCTGCCCGGGCGGTGCGCGGCATCGGGGTGATCATTCAGCGGCGCGGCGCGCTGCTCAGGCGGGTCCAGTCGTGGCATGCGCCGGCCGCAGCGCGGCGAAGCCAGGCGCTGCTCGCCTCGTCGCTGGCTGCCTCCCTTGCCTCCGATCGCCTCTATCGGCAGTGGGCTGCTGCGCTGCGGGCCGGCCACCGGGCCGAGGCCAAGAGGCTGCTGGCGGAGGCAGCAGCGCAAGACGGACGGACCGTGGCGGTCAAGCGCGAGTTCCTCAGATCCTTCAACGTGCTGCGCACCGAGGCCGGCGAGCAGCCCCTCGGGCAGGGCTACCTCTTCTGAGACTGCCGCAGCGGTGACGTGCCGGCCGCAGTCGTCGTAGACGCAGCGCAGGGCTACCTCTTCTGATACCGCCGCAGGCGGGACGTGCCGGGAGAGCCGACCGCCTCGAAGTGCTGGGCGCTTGGCCTGGCTTCGGTAAGGCCTCTGCACTACGAGCCCGTCGACGATGTTTGAGACGAAGGGTATTGAACTCTGAGTCTCAAACAGCTAGCGTCGTATCGTGCCTAAGTCGCGAGAACTGACCGCTCCGGCTGCCGGTGACCCCTTCGGGGCGGGGTGTGAGGCCCTCGGGTCCGGTGGCGGGGTGGCCGGGCCGGGCGGTGCGGGCCTCGGGTCCAGTGGTGAGGTCCTCGGGTCCAGTGGTGAGGTCCTCGGGTCCGGTCGCCAGGCGGCCAGGCCAGCCAGCGAGTCCTTCCGGCCCCGCCATGACGTGCTGGCCGTGGTGTTCCGGGTCCGCGCGGCCCGGCTAGAGGTCCTGCTCTGGCAGCGGGCGGAGCCGCCGTTCGCCGGCCAATGGTCGCTCCCGTGCGGCCCGCTCCGCCCCGATGAGCGTCTCGGCACCTCGGCGGTCCGCTATCTGGCGGCCAAGGTCGACGTCACTGGCATCGCTCACCTGGAGCAACTGGAAACCCGCAGCGACCCCCACCGGGACCCGAGGGGCAGGGTGCTGGCCACCGCGTATCTCGCGCTGGTGCCCGCCGACGCCGACCCGCAGGTTCCAGGGGACACCTCCTGGCACCCGGCCGGGGACCTGCCGCCCACCGCGTTCGATCACGGGTCGATCATCGAGTCCGCCCGGCAGCGGCTGCGCGCCAAGCTCTCCTACACCAACATCGGCTTCGCGCTCGCGCCCGCAACGTTCACGATCACGCAGCTATGCGGTATCTACGCCGCCTGCCTCGGGCATCCGGTGTCCGCAGCCAACCTGCGGCGGATACTGGCACGCCGCCGCGTCATCGAGGCCACGCCATCGACAGGCCGTCCCACCCCGGCCGGCGGGCGGCCGCCGGTCCTGTACCGGTTCACCGCACGGAAGCTAGTCGTCACCAACCCGCTGGCCGCGTTCCGTCCGCCGCAGGCCCCGGCCCTGACCCCTGACCGTGAGCGAGCCGCGGCGCGCCCGGCCGCTGACCCCTGATCGTCCGCCCAGGTGCCCGGCCTGCCACGCCCGGGCCCCTGCTCGCGCCGGCGTCTCGCATGATCCTGGACAGTGACACCACGGAGGAGGCCACCGATGACAACCCGGCAACGCGAACCCGTGGCACTCGGCCCGACGCGCGAGAACCAGCTAGGAGTCGAGCAGCGGGGCCTCGCCCCGGTTCTGGAGTCCGAGCGCTACGGCCGGCCTCACCGGATCTTCACAATGTGGCTGTCCCCGCAGTTCACGCCGTCGGCCATGTTCATCGGCGTGCTGGCGGCCAGCCTCGGGCTGGGCTACTGGCAGGGCCTGCCCGCGATCGTGATCGGCAACGTCATCGGCGCGCTGGTCGTGGCCGGGCTCTGCACCTGGGGGCCGCGCACCGGGATGGGCCAGCTGCCGCTCTCCCGCGCGGCGTTCGGCAAATCTAACGTCCTTCCCGGGGTGGTCAACTGGGCAGCGACCATCGGCTGGGTGGCATTCAACAATGTCTTCGGAGCGACCGCCCTGAAGCTGCTGATCCACGTCCCGTACTGGCTCGGCCTGCTGATCATCTTCGCCGGGGAGGCGGCGATCTCGGTACTTGGCCACGAGGTCATCCACATGTTCGAGAAGTGGATGAGCTGGGTCCTCGGCGTGATCTTCGTGGTCATCACGGTCCGGGTGATAACTTCCGGCGGCACCACCGCGCTGCACGCCACCGCCCACGGCGCCGACGCGGTCGGGCTGTTCTTCCTGATGCTGGTCATCGCGGGCAGCGACGGCTACGCGTGGGCGCCCTATGCGGCCGACTACTCCCGCTACTTCCCGTCCAGCGTCTCCCGGCGCAAGATCTTCTGGTACACCTTCGCCGGCATCGCGGGCGGGCTCACCTGGATGATGCTGCTCGGCCTGTCGGTGGCGCAGCGGGTGGTGAACGCCGGCACGATCGGGACCTCGGCGGCGATACGTGACCTGATGGGCGGCGGCGTGCTCGGCGTGATCGCGATGATCGCGATCTACCTGGCCACTGTGGCCGCCGACGTGGTCAACGACTACACCGGCTCGCTGTCCCTGCAGGCCGCCGGGATCACGATCCGCAGGCCGGTCATCGCCCTCATCAACGGTGCCGCGGCGTTCGGCTTCTCCGCCTGGTTCCTATACGCGCCGGGAGCGCTCTACGACAAGGTGGAGAACCTGCTGCTGTTCTTCACCTACTGGATCTCAGCCTGGCTCGGCGTGGTCGTGGTGGACTGGGTGCGCCGCCGCGGCCGCGTCGATGTCGCCGAGTTGCAGGACTACCGCCGGCTGCGCTGGTCCGTCCCGGCGCTGATCGCGTTCGTGGCCGGCTTTGCAGCGTCGATCCCCTTCTCCAACACCACCGCTGGCTACAACTTCGTCGCCAGCCACCCGGCATTCCGGCATCTCGTCGGGTACTTCGCGTTCGGCCCGCTGCACCAGGCCGACCTTGGGTTCATCGTGGCGTTCGCGGTCGCGGCGATCCTGTACTGGGCACTGCAGCGCCGGCCGGCTACCTCGGTCCCGGCTCCTGGCGAGGCGGCCGGCGGCATCGGGTGATCCCGGGTCGGCCTCTCACACGGAAAGAACGCGGCATCCGGGCCTCCCGGCCGCCCCGGCTTGCTGTCTGTCGCCCCGCGACGTAATCCATCCGGGCTGGTCGCGCGTCCCGTTAGCAGGCCCCTCCCCGTGCAGGTTGGTGCACGGACCCCGAGGAGAAGGAGGCTCAGTTGAAGCTCGCTCGCATCGCCGCTGCCGCGACAGCCGTCGTGGTCATCGCCGGAGGCGGCGCAGCAGCCCTGGCCGTCACATCAGGGTCGTCCGGGCCGGATGCCATCTCCGGCTGCGTGGCGCTGTCCGGGACGGGCACGGCCTACCGGCACATCTTCGACGTGTACACGACCACTGTCCCCAAGTGCCCGAAGAACTCGTTCCCGATCTCCTGGAACCAGCAGGGCCCCGCAGGTCCGCAGGGCCCCGCAGGCCCGCAGGGCCCGGCAGGCCCGCCTGGTCCTCCCGGAACCCCCTATACGGTCCAGGCCGTCTTCACCCTCACCGGCCGGGACGATTCCGGTAACGGCACCGGGCAGTGCACGGCAAGCTCCAATACGTACTGCTGGGCGACCGACGACATCACTCGGACGGTGTCTGTCACGCGGCACGGCGCGGTTCCGGCCAGTGACTGCGGAAGCAGCGCAACCCAGTGCTGGTTCTACACGGCCACGCTCTCGGACACGGGCTCGTTCACCACGGTCTCTGGCGCGCAGACGCCGAATCAGGACTGCACGGAGCCGAATGGCACATCGTGCTCGGGCCTGACGATCAACGGAACCCTCTCCGGCACCCTCACGGGCGGCGGAAACTACGAGTTCTACGCCGATGACCAGACACCGACGGTGCCCTCGACCACGGCCTACTCGGGGGATGACCCGGCTAACGTCGACACCTCGCACTGGTACGAGCTGTTCTTCCCCGCGAACACGAACTTCGGGAACACCAGTACCAGCGGAGCGCCGCTCATTACCTGGTCGTGGAGCTACACGGCGGGCAACACCTGCGAGACCTGGACAGATGCGTATAACAACGGCGATGGCGACGGCTCCTTCGCCCAGGATGGGAACATCGCTGGCATCAACCAGTGCTCCAAGTAGCCAACTAGCGGTCTCATCCCTCCGGCAGGCCCCGCCCATCTGGGCGGGGCCTGCCGGAGGTCCCCGGGCAGCTACGGCGATGAGCCAGATCTGCCCTCCGCGTACGAGCCGGCGTAGTAAATGCTGTTAGGCTCGTCAACCGCCGGGCCAGCCCGGGCGTCATCTCATCATCAGAGCTTCTCCGCGACCCGACGAAACAGAGGGGTACGCCATGCGCGGTCTCGCTCGTATGGCATTGCTGGTACCGGTGGCGTGCGTCAGCCTGGTCATGTTCGGGGTCGCGCCCGCGGGTGCCGCCGTCCCCCTCTCCGGCGTGGTCTCGTCCTCGGAGGTGTCCTGGACGCCGAACGTATTCGCAGGCACCACCAGCTCCACGGCGTGCTCGCAGTGGTTCGGGGGAAGCTGTTCCAATACCGACGTGCTGTCCACCGCGATCGTGAACGGCGAGGTGGTGGTTGCCGGGGCCTTCACCGAGGTGTGCCAGCCAGGCCCGTCATCGAGCGGCCACTGCAAGTCCGGGACGCTGGTGACCCGCGACGACATCTTCGCCTACCAGCTCGGCACCGGCACCATAGATCCGGACTTCAAGCCGCAGCTTGACGAGGGACCGGTCTACAGCGTGATAGCAGGGCCGGATAACACCGTCTACGTCGGCGGCTCGTTCGAGACCGTGAACGGCGCAAGCCATCACGGCCTCGTCCAGCTCAACGTGACCCCGGGAGACTCCTCCACCGACGGCACGGTGGTCTCTACGTTCGACGGCAACGTCAGCGGCACCGTCCGGCGGCTCGCCCTGAGCGGGAGCGCGCTCTACGTGGGCGGGCAGTTCATCTCTGCCGACAGCACGTCGGTGACCGACATCGTGCGGATGAACGCGACTACCGGCGCGCTCGACCCCGCGTTCAAGATGACGCTGAGCGACCCGGTCGCCGGCAAGACCGGGACACTGCCGCTCAAGGTGGAAGCCATGGCGCTGAGCCCCGACGGCAGCACGCTGGCCATCGGCGGCACGTTCCAGGACGTGAACGGGGAGTACCGCCCCCGGCTGGCGCTGATCGGCACCGGCGGCGGGCTCGGCTCGACCGCAACCGTCGAGAACTGGGCGGCCCCGATCCTGGCCAATAACTGCTCGTCGGAGCACGACTACGTCCGCGGGGTCGACTTCTCCCCGGACGGCTCCTACCTCGTCATCGCCGATACCGGCTATAAGTCCTCGCCCACCAACTCGGCCAGCGTCTGCGACGCGGTGGCCAGGTTCCCCACCGCAGCGACCGGCACCAGCATCGCCCCTACCTGGGTCAACTACTCCGGCGGCGACTCGTTCTACTCGGTCGCGGTGACCGGCGGCACGGTCTACGTCGGAGGGCATAACCGCTGGGTTAACAACGAATGCGGCAACAACAGCCCCTGCGAGGCGAACGCCGTGCTGGCCATGGGGCTTGCCGCGATCGACAGCAACACCGGGCAGGCCCTCGCCTGGTGGCACCCGCTCACCCTGCGCGGGCGCGGGCTGCAGAACCTGGAAGCATTCCCGGCCGGCGAGTACTCCGGCTCCAACGGCGGCCTGATCATAGGCGACAACGTCACCCTCAACGGCAATGGCGCTTACCACAGCTTCAATGCGCTGTTCCCGCTCACCAACACCGCCGGCACGCCGACATTCGGTCCCATCCCCTCGGGCATGTTCGCCGACGGCAGGCTAGGCGGGTACGACGAGAGCAGCTCCGGGATCGCCGCCATGTGCGTGAGCGACCCCGGTGACAGCGTCACGGCGGGCACCACGGTAGACCTCTCGACCTGTGCCAACGGCGCCGGCCAGAACTGGACCGTGCAGGCCAACGGGAACATCATGATCAACGGCCTGTGCCTGGACACCGTCGGGGAGGCGACCGCCGCCGGCACCAAGGCGGACATCAGCACCTGCAACTCGTCCACTACCCAGGTCTGGACACAGGGCACCGGGAACACTCTGATCAACAAGGCGTCCGGGCTCTGCCTGGACGACCCGGGCTCTGCCACCACCAACGGCACCGTGCTGGACATCGCCACCTGCTCCGGCGGCAGTAACCAGGTCTGGCCGCTGCCTGCCGCCCCCGGGCCCGCGTCGCTCACCCCGACCGGCCCGGTCTTCTCGGGCGCGCTGCAGTCCAACACCCAGCCGTCCTGCCTCAACGACCCCGGCAACAGCCAGACGGCGGGCACCGCGCAGCAGATGTACATGTGCGAGGGCGTCGCCTCGGAGAACTTCACCGTCCAGGCCAACGGCACGATCCAGCTCCACGGACTGTGCCTCGACACCCAGGGCGAGAAAACGTCCAGCGGCACTCCGGTGGTCCTGAGCACCTGCAACTCCTCCGGAACCCAGGTCTGGACCCGCGGCTCTGGCGAGACTCTGGTCAACCATGCGGCCAATCTGTGCCTGAACGCCGCCTCGAGCGCCAATGACTCAGCGGTGACGATCGCCACCTGCTCCTCCACCTCCTCACTGCAGAAGTGGTGGCTACCGACGGTGTAGCGGCATGAGAGGGCGCTGGCTGCCCGGCGGCCGGGCAGCCAGTTGCGCATCCGGACCGCCGCGCCGCCGCGCCGGCCGTCTATCGTGGCGTACGTGATGGCGGCGATCCCGGAGGCAGTGCGGCGCAGGCTGACCGTCCCGGCCCCCGCCAGCAGCAGGGCCGCCGGAGTGGCCGGGTGACCGCGGGACAATCGTTTCTCCTGATAGAACGCGATCCTGCGGGCTGGACCAGCCTCGCACTGAACCGCCCCAGGCGGCGGAACGCGCTCACCCCGCAGATCGCCAGCGCCCTGCTGGACGGGCTGCGCGCCGATCCCGCCGCCGTCGTGGTGCTGGCCAGCACCGACCCGTCCGCGTTCTGCGCAGGAGCGGACCTGGACATCACCGACGCCGAGCGGTCGGTCGTGTCCGACCTGGTGTACCAGGCCTGCGAGGAGATGGTCACCCGGCCCGGCCCGGTCATCGCGGCGGTCGGCGGGGCTGCGGTCGGCGGCGGGGCGCAGCTTGCCGCCGCGGCTGACATCAGGATCGCCGGCCCTGCCGCCCGGCTGCGCTGGACCGGGCCGCCCGGCGGCGAGCTGGCGGTCGGCGCGTGGATCCTGCCAGCGCTGGCCGGCCGGGCTGCCGCCCTCGAACTGACCCTGACCGGCCGCTGGGTCGGGGCGTCCGAGGCACTGGCGATGGGCCTGGTGCACCGGATCGAGGAGGACCCGGACCGGGCCGCCAGGGAACTGGCCGCCAGGCTGTCGGCCGCACCGGGCGGGGCCGCCGGGACGGGGTCGGTCAAGGCGGTCATGGCGGCCGGCGGGCTGATCGGCGCGCTGCATGCGGAACGGGCGGCCAACCGGGCCGCGTGGGACCGGATCCTCGCGAGGGCAGACCGTGGCAGCGCGCGATAGCGGACCCGGCGACGGCGTCCTGGCCGCGGGCGCGAGTCCCGGCGAGGCGTGGAGCCGGGCGGGGTGGCGGATCCACCTCCCGGATGAGCCCGACCCCGGGGAGCTTGCCCGGCGGTGGGGCGATGCGACCATCCCGGGCCTGGCCGCGGCCTCGGCGGCCCGCCATGGCGGCAAGCCCGCCATCACCGCCGGCGCCGCCGCGCTGACCCACGGCCGGCTGGACCGCGAGGCCAGCGCCGTGGCCGGGTGGCTGGCGCAGCGGACCGGCAGCGGGGATCCCGTTCTTCTCGTCAAGCAGACCGGCCTCGGGTTTGTCCGGTGGTACCTGGGGGCGCTGCGGGCAGGCGCGATCGTCGTCCTGGCCAATCCGGCTGCCGCGGCGGCCGAGCTTGAGTATCTGCTGGACGACTCGGGGGCGCGGCTGGCACTGGCCGATCCCGGTCCGGCGGAGCGGCTGGCCGGCCTGAACCGGCCCGGCCTGACCGTCCTCGGCGACCCGGACCTGGAGGCGGCGCTGGCGTCCGGGCGGACGCTCGATCCCCGGCCGTCGCCCGATGACGTGGCGGTGCTCGGGTACACCTCGGGCACGACGGGCCGGCCGAAGGGCGCCGCGCTGACCCACCGCGAGCTGCTGACCTCGATCCGCTCGGTGATGGCCGCCTGGCGCTGGCGGGACGACGACGTGCTGGTGCACGCGCTGCCGCTGTTCCACCAGCACGGGCTCGGCGGCGTGCACGCGACGCTGATCGCGGGGTCCGCGCTTGCGCTGGTGCCGAGGTTCAGCCCGGCCGGCCTGGTCGCGGCGGCGGAGCAGGCGCGGGCCAGCGTGCTGTTCGGGGTGCCCACGATCTACCAGGCGCTGGCCGGCGCGCTGGCCGGGCCGGATCCGGCGCTCTCGGCCGGGCCGCTGCGGCGGCTGCGGCTGGCCGTCTGCGGGTCGGCGCCGCTCAGCCCGGAGCTCGCCGGGCGGCTCGGCGACCTGCTGGGCATGCTGCCGGTGGTGCGTTATGGCACGACGGAGACCGGCCTGGACGTCTCGAATCCGGTCGCGGCGCCGCGCGGCGACACGGTCGGCGTGCCGCTGCCGGGGGCGCTGGCGCGCATCTGGGCCGGCGGCGCCGAGGCCGGCCCGGGTACCGACGGCGAGGTGCAGCTTCGCGGGCCGCAGGTGTTCGGCGGGTACTGGCAGAACCCGGAGGCCACGGCGGCGGCATTCACCCCGGACGGCTGGTTCCGCTCCGGTGACATCGGCTGCGTGGACCCGGCGTCCGGGCACCTGCTGATCCGCGGGCGGATCAAGGAGCTGATCATCTCCGGCGGCATGAACGTATATCCGCGCGAGGTCGAGATCGCGCTGGAGCGCCATCCGGCCGTGGCCGAGGTCGCGGTGGCCGGGGTCCCGCACGAGCGGTGGGGCGAGCAGGTGACTGCCTGGGTCGTCCCGTCGCCCGGCCACGAGTTCAGCGAGGAGGCGCTGATCGCGCACGCCCGGGCCCTGCTGTCGCCCTACAAGTGCCCGAAGCGGGTGCTGCGGGCCGACTCGATACCGCGCAACCACATGGGCAAGGTCCTCCGGGGCGTCCTTGCCCGGGACTACCCGCCGGACACGGGCGCAGGGGCGCAGCAGGGCTAGCCGCGCGAGGTTCCCCGTGATCGCCGCGGGCCTCACCGGAGTGCCGGCGAGGCCCGCGCGGCTCACCGCGGAGGCAGGGAGCGCAGCTCGGGGCCGGTGTAGACGGCGAGCGGCCTGATCAGCCGGCCGGCGGCGCGCTGCTCGGCGATGTGCGCGGTCCATCCGATGATCCGGGCGGCGGCGAAGATCGGCGTGAAGGTGGGGGTGTCGAAGCCGATGAGGTGGTAGGCCGGCCCCATCGGATAGTCGACGTTCGGGTACAGCCCCTTGGCCTCCAGCATGGCATTGGCCAGGATCTCGTAGATCTCGATGAGCTGCTGCCCGCCCCTCAGGCCGGCGATGTCGCCGAGCGCGGCGCGCATCGTGGGCACGCGGGAGTCACCGTGCTTGTAGACGCGGTGCCCGAACCCCATGATCTTCCGCTTCTGGGCCAGGGCGTCGTGCAGCCATGGCAGGGCGCGGTCGGGCGTGCCGATCTCGTTCATCATGTCCATGACGGCCTCGTTGGCGCCGCCGTGCAGCGAGCCCTTCAGCGCGCCGATCGCACCGGTGACCGCGCTGTAGATGTCGGAGCCGGTGGAGGTGATCTCCCGGGCGGTGAAGGTGGAGGCGTTGAAGCCGTGCTCGGCATACAGGATGAGCGAGGTCTCGAAGGCCTTCACGATGGCGGGCTCGGGCACCTCGCCGAACGTCATGTGCAGGAAGTTCGCCGCGTAGCCCAGGTCGTCGCGGGGCGGGACCGGGTCGAGGCCATGCCGGCGCCGCTGGTCCAGCGCGACCACGGCGGGCGCGGCGGCGAAGATCCGCAGCGCCTTGGCCTGGTCTGCGGCGGGCGCGGCGTCGTCCTCCGCCGGGTCCGCGGCGCCCAGCAGGCTGACGGCGGTGCGCAGGGTGTCCATCGGATGAGCCGTGACCGGCAGCCGCAGCAGCATGTCCCGCAGGCTCGCGCCGAGAGCGCGATGGGCGCGCTCGGCCTCGTTCTGCCCGCTGAGCTGGCTGGCTGTCGGAAGCTCGCCGTGCCAGAGCAGGTAGGCGACCTCCTCGATGCTGCAGCGGTCGGCAAGTTCCTCCACCGCGTACCCGCGGTAGGTCAGCGAGTTGGTCTCCGGGTCGACCCTGGAAATGTCGGTGGTGTCGGCGTAGATGCCTTCGAGGCCCTTGTGAACCTCTGGTGCGGTGGTCGGCATGTGCTGCCTCTCTTTCCTCCGTCAGCGCGGCTAGATGCGGAAGTTGTAGATTCGGTCGTCGAAGGCGCCGTAGGCCTCGTAGTCGAGCAGGTCATACAGGTCGCGGCGGTGCTGCATCCGGTCCAGCAGGCCCTGCTGGGTCCCGTGCTCGGTAATCGCCGTCAGGCCCTCCCCGGCGGCGAACATGGCCAGCCGGAGCAGCGTGACCGGATAGATCACCACGTTGACGCCGAGGGCCTGCAGGGTCGCGGTGCTCAGCAGCGTGCTCTTGCCGAACTCGGTCATGTTCGCGAGGATCGGCACCTCGACGGCGGCCCGGACCCGCTCGAACTCGGCCTCGCCGGCCATCGCCTCCGGGAAGATGAGGTCCGCGCCGGCGTCGGCGTAGGCCTTCGCCCGGCTGATCGCCTCATCCAGCCCGGCGACGGCCGCCGCGTCGGTCCGGGCCGCGATGACGAACGAGGGGTCGCGCCGCGCTGCCACGGCCGCCTTGATGCGCTTGACGGCAGTCTGGCGGTCCACGACGTCCTTGCCGTCCAGGTGGCCGCAGCGCTTGGGGTTGACCTGATCCTCGATGTGCATGCCGGCCACCCCGGCGTCCTCGAGGACCTGCACGGTGCGGGCCACGTTCAGCGGCTCGCCGAACCCGGTGTCGGCGTCGACCAGGGCGGGCAGCGCGGTCACCCGGGCGATCTGCGCGGCGCGCTCCGCGACCTCGCTGAGGGTGGTCAGCCCGATGTCGGGCAGCCCGAGGTCGGCGGAGATCACGGCCCCGGAGACATACACGCCCTCGAAGCCGTGCCGCTCGATGAGCCTGGCCGACAGCGGGCTGAAGGCGCCAGGGAACCGCTGCAGCGTTCCGGAGGCGAGGCCGCGGCGGAAGGCCGCCCGCTTCTGGCCTGGCGTGGTGGCGTCGTGCAGCATCAGAGGATCCCGATGGTTTCCGGCTGCTCTCCGGCCTGGACGATGCCGGGGAGGGTGAGCGCGGCCACGTCGCCGGCTCCCAGGTCCGGGAGCCTGGTGACTGCGGCGAGGAACCGCTCGGCGGCCCCGGGATCGATCACCCCGGCGGTCAGCGCGCGGAACTTGGCCAGGTACTGCTCGCGGGCGAACGGGCGCGACCCGGCCGGGTGGGCATCCGCGACTGCCAGCTCGCAGGCGATCGAGGTCCCGTCGGCGAGGGTGATCTCGGCCCGGCCGCCGAACGCCCGCCTGGCCGGGTCGGGGTCGTGGTAGCGACGGGTCCACTCCGGGTCCTCGGCCGTGCTGATCTTCCGCCAGAGCGCGACCGTGTCCGGCCGGGTGGCCCGTTCTCGCTCATAGGAGCGGACGTGGTGCCAGGCGCCGTCCTGCAGGGCCACCGCGAAGATGTACGGCAGCGAGTGGTCCAGGGTCTCCCTGGATGCCTGCGGGTCGTACTTCTGCGGATCGCCTGCCCCGGAGCCGATCACGTAGTGGGTGTGGTGGCTGGTGCGGATGACGACCTTCTCCACTGCGGCCAGGTCGGCGATCCGGGTGCGCAGCCGGAGGGCGAGGTCGATCAGCGCCTGTGCCTGGTACTCGGCCGAGTGCTCCTTGGCGTAGGTCTCCAGGATCGCCCTCTTCGGCTCGCCGGGCGCGGGCAGCGGCACCGTGTAGACGGCTTCCGGGCCGCCCAGCAGCCAGGCGATCACGCCGTCCTCGCCCTCGTAGACAGGGGAGGGGGAAGTCTGGCCGCGCATCGCGCGGTCCACCGCCTCGATCGCGACCTTCCCGGCGAACGCCGGGGCACAGGCCTTCCAGGTCGAGATCTCGCCCTTCCGCGACTGGCGGGTCTGGGTGGTGCAGTGCAGCGCCTGGCCGATCGCCTGGTAGACCACCTCGGTGTCCAGGCCGAGCATCGCGCCGAGCCCGGCGGCCACCGAGGGGCCGAGGTGGGCGATGTGATCGATCTTGTGCTCGTGCAGGCAGATGCCCTTGGCCAGGTCGACCTGCACCTCGTACGCTGCGACGATGCCGCGCACCAGGTCCGCGCCCGACCGGCCGGCGTGCTGCGCGACGGCCAGCAGTGGCGGGATGTTGTCGCCGGGGTGCGAGTACTCGGCCGCCAGGAACGTGTCGTTGAAGTCCAGGTCTCTTACCGCGACCCCGTTCGCCCACGCCGCCCATTCCGGCGCCGCCCGCACCTGCGGGGCCGCGCCGAAGACAGCTGCGCCCGGGCTCGCCGGGCGGCGCAGCGCCTGTTCGCGCGCCGCCCGCACGGGGTGGCGGTCCAGGGCGGCCGCCGCCACGGCGGCGTCATCGATCACCCGGTTGATGGCCATCTCGGCCACCTCGGCGGGCACCGTCACCGGGTCGGTCGCCACCGCGGCCAGCTTCCAGGCCAGTTGCTCCGCCCGGGGCAGCTTCGCTGACGACGGGTAGCTCCGCACGGTGTGACCGATCATCGCCGTCCCTCAGCATGCTCGGCGCATATGGAACCGGGTACCGTTTCTAGAGTACTCAGTGCCTATCTGCGTGCCAAGTGCATCCGGCCGCGGCGGCTGCGAGGATGAGCGGACATGACCAAGTCACCGGCCAGAGACAGGCTCGCGCAGGCCGCGCTCGCGCTATTCGATGAGCGCGGCTACGAGCAGACCACGGTCGACGACATCACCGAGCGGGCCGGGCTCAGCAGGACCACGTTCTTCCGCCATTACAGGTCCAAGGACGATGTGATCTTCCCCGACCACGACCGGCTGATCGAGCAGGTCAGGCACCGCCTGGAGACATCAAGCCACCCCACGGCCCTCGCCGCGGTATCCGACGCGATCCGCCTGGTGCTGCTGCACTACCTCGACGAGGGCGAGCTCGCCCGCCGCAGGTACGCGCTCACCAGCACGGTGCCCGCCCTCCGCAACCGCGAGATCGCGAGCGTGGCCCGCTACCAGCGGCTGCTGCGCGAGTACATCGTCAGCCGGGCGGGAGACCGGACGGAGGCCACCCGGCTGCGGGCCGAGGTCCTGTCCGCCGCCGTGGTCGCGGCCCACAACCACGTGCTGCGCCGCTGGCTCCGCGGCGAGTCCCCGGACCCGGTGGCCGAGATCGACCAGGCGCTCGGCCAGGTGACCAGCCTGCTCGCCGCCCCAGACGGCCGCGGCACGACGATCGTCGCGTTCCGGACCGGCGCCGACCTCGACACCCTGCTCCCCGCGCTGCAGCGGCTCACCGAGAGCACCTCCGGATAGGAGCGGCCCGGGCACTGCGGGCGGCCCGCCCGGGCCGCAGGCGGCCTGCCCGATGCCGCAGGCGGCCTGCCCGATGCCGCAGGCGGCCTGCCCGATGCCGCAGGCGGCCTGCCCGGCCCCGCCGCCGCCGATCACAGGCCGCCGAGCAGGTCGCGCAGCGCCCGCGTGTAGCCTTCGAGTGCCGCGCGGCCCTGACCGGTGAGCGCGACCGTGGTGATCGACACGGACCCGTTGCTGGCCTTCGTGCTGCTGATGTAGTCGGCTTCCTCGAGCTTGCGGAGGTGGATGATCAGGTTGCCGGGGGTGAGCCCGAGCATGTCCTGCAGCCGGGTGAAGGAGAGGGTGTCACCCTCGGGCAGCGCCGCCAGAGTCGCGACGATCTTCAGCCGGGTCGGGACGTGGATCAGCGGATCTAGCACCTCGTCGGCCACGACGCTCCTTCAGGCGCGCTGGTGCCAGGCGATCACGGCGGCGTTCCCGAGCAGTACTGCGCACAGGCCCACTCCGGCGACCGCCCATGCCGCGGCCGGTCCGGCGAACGCGCCCACGACTCCGATGACAACGATCGCGAGGCCGGTAGCGACCCCGCGCCAGCCTGCCCGTGCGGCCATCAGGACCGCCCAGGTCAGGCCGGGAAGAATCAGCACCGAGGTGGGGTACGTAGCAATCCTCGTCCCACCGGCGGCAAGCCCCGTCATGGCCACAACCGTGACAACAAAGGCCCCTGCCAGTGCGGCGATCTCGCCCTGGGTAAGGCGGGACCGCCCGCTGACCCCGGCCGTCGCATGCCTGCGGACAGCGACCGTTGCGGCGAAGTTGATGACGATGAACCCAACCAGGACGGGGACGTCGGCCGCAGTTGGGCCCCGGTAGGGATGCTGGCCGCGCACGGTGAGCCAGATCGCGCCGAGGGCCACCAGGACCGCGACCGCCCTGGCGGCAAGGAGCCACGGCGGGGAGGGCTCGAGCTTGCGGCGTGCCTGCCGGGTGGTCTGTTCTAGCAGGGAGGCAGCATCCCGGGGGTCGAGCCTGCCGTCGTCGCCTTCGGTAGCGGTGGTCTCAGGTGTGGGATTCACGGTGCCTCCCTCGATTGACTCTATGCCACAAAGTAGACTCTACTTTACGACGCAAAGTCAAGCGGCCGGCGAAGAAACTTTGTGCCGTAAAGCCTGGCGGCCGAGGGCAGGGCGGCCGGGCCGGGATTCCGGGGGCGGGACAGGGACCGGCCGGGAGGGCCGGAGGACCGGAGGGCGAGACGGGCCGGGAGAGCCGGAGGACCCGAAGGCCGGGAGCCGCACGGCGGGTCGGGGCTGCGGGGCCACCAGACCGGAAGGCGGGTCGGGGCTGCGGGTCCAGCAGACCGCACGGCGGGTCGGGGCTGCGGGTCCAGCAGACCGCACGGCGGGTCGGGGCTGCGGGGCCACCAGACCGGAAGGCGGGTCGGGGCTGCGGGGCCAGCGGACCGGATGGCGGAGGGTGCCCGGAGGGGTTCCCTGTCGTTGATATTTGATATACCATCTTGCCTTCACGTTGCCGCGGATGTCCCGAGGGCGGGAGGGCCAGGGTGGACCTGCAGCTAGACGGAAGGACGGCAATCGTGACCGGCGCGAGCAAGGGCATCGGCCGGCAGGTAGCCGAGGACCTGGCCCGCGAGGGTGCCGACGTTGTCATCACGGCCCGGACTGCCGGGCCGCTGGAGAAGGCGGCCGCCCAGATCGCCGCCGACACCGGCCGCGTGATCGTCCCGATGGCCGGCGACATGAGCGTCGAGGCCGACGTGCAGCGCTGCGTGGCGGCCGCCCTGGACCGTTTCGGGAAGATCGATATCCTGGTCACCTGCGCGGGCAGCTCGCCGGGGGGATTGCTGGAAGACCTGGACGATGATCAGTGGATGGCGAGCCTGAACCTGAAGTTCATGGGCTACGTCCGCTCGGTCCGCGCGGTCATCGGGCACATGCGCGAGCGCGGCGAAGGCGCGATCGTGCTGGTCGTCGGCAACGACGGGCTTAAGCCCAGCTACTGGGAGATGACGGCGGGCGTGGCCAACGCGGCTGACATCAACTTCGCCTCGTCGGTTGCCGAGCAGTACGGGCGGTACGGGATCCGGATCAACACCGTTAACCCCGGCCCGGTCAGCACCGATCGCTGGGATGGCCTGGAGAAGGCGTTCGCCAGGGACAAGGGAATCTCCCAGGAACGCGCGCACGAGCTAGCAGAGGCGTCGATCCCGGCCGGCCGGATCGCCCGCCCGGAGGAGGTATCCGCGCTGGTCACGTTTCTCGCATCGGCCCGGGCCAGCTTCGTCAACGGCGCTCATATCCCGGTGGACGGGGCGCAGCGCAAAGCGATCATGGACAGTTAGGGGCTTGGGATGACCGAGAGCGGCGCTGCGGAACTCCGCCCGCTACAGATCGAGACCAACGGCATCAACGTCATTACAGATGAGGAACGCAAGGGTCACCCGCGGGACCTCTTCTGGCCGTGGTTCGCGGCCAACGTGTCGGTGCTGGGGTTGTCCTACGGCGCGTTCGTCCTCGGCTTCGGGATCTCGTTCTGGCAGTCGATCATCGTCGGCGTGGTCGGGATCGTGTTCTCGTTCCTGCTCTGCGGGTTCATCGCGATAGCCGGCAAGCGCGGGTCGGCCCCGACTATGGTGCTCGGCCGGGCCGCGTTCGGGGTGCGCGGCAACAGGCTGCCGTCGCTGATCTCCTGGATGCTGACCGTCGGCTGGGAGACCGTGCTGTGCATCCTGGCGACGCTGGCCACGGCCACGGTGTTCGCCCGGCTCGGGGTCGGCGGCGGCACCGGCACCGAGATCATCGCGCTTATCGTCGTGGTGGCGCTGACCGTCGGCGGCGGGGTGATGGGCTTCGACCTCATCATGCGGATGCAGACCGTGATCACCGTGGTGACCGGGGTGCTGACGGTCGGGTTCATCGCGCTGGTCGCTGACAAGATCCACTGGTCCGTTGTCTCGGCGATCCCGGCGGGGTCGCCGGAGAAGCTGATCGGCGCGCTGGTGTTCGTGATGACCGGGTTCGGGCTGGGCTGGGTGAACGCGGCCGCCGACTACTCCCGGTACCTGCCGAGGCGGTCCTCGACCGGGGGAGTGGTGTTCTGGACCGCGTTCGGGTCCTCGATCGCGCCGATCTTCCTGCTGGTCTTCGGCCTGCTGCTAGCCGGGTCGTCCGCGCACCTGTCCTCGGCGATCGGGGCGGACCCGATCGGGGCGCTGACCACCCTGCTGCCAACCTGGTACCTGGTCCCGTTCGCGATCGTCGCGGTGCTCGGCCTGATCGGCGGGTCGGTGCTGGACATCTACTCGTCAGGGCTCGCGCTGCTGACGCTGGGCCTGAAGGTCCCGCGGTACCTCGCGGCGCTGATCGACGGCACGATCATGGTCGGTGGCACGATCTACGTGGTGTTCTTCGCCGGGAACTTCCTGGCCCAGTTCGAGGGCTTCCTGATCACGCTGGGCGTGCCGATCGCCGCCTGGTGCGGGATCATGCTGGCCGACATCATGCTGCGCCGCCGCGACTACGCCGAGCCCGAGCTGTACACGCCGCGCGGCAGGTACGGGGACATCCGGCTGATCCCGATCCTCACCATCGTGGTCGGGACCGTGCTGGGCTGGGGCCTGGTGACCAACTCCTCGGCCGGCTGGCTGACCTGGCAGGGGTACCTGCTCGGCCCGTTCGGCCTGGGCGGGAAGACCGGTGCCTGGGCGTTCGCGAACGTCGGCGTCCTCGCGGCGCTGGCGCTGGGGTTCGTCGTGACCGTCCTGTCCAGCCCGGCTCCGGTCCGGGCGCAGGAGGCGGCGCCGGCGGTGGCGCCGGCCACGGCGCAGCCGTGAGCCCGCCGGGCGGGATCGGCGAGGCGGGGGCTGAGGACGCGGGGGCGGCGGGCAGCCCGGTAACGGGGGCCGGGCCGCCCCCGGAGCCTGCAGCTGGTCCGCCCCCGGAGCCCGCAGCCGGGCCCTCCCGGGAACCCGCAGCCGGGCCGGTGGCCGGCCTCCAGCCCGGCCCCGCCGGAGCAGAGCCCTGGCTGGTGGTCATCGACATGCAACGGATCTTCGGTGAACCAGGCAGCGGCTGGCTCGCGCCCCGGTTCGGCGAGGTCGTCGAGCCCATCGGGCGGCTGGCGGAGGCACTGGCTCCCCGGGTGATCTTTACCAGGTTCGTCGCCCCGGCCGTGCCGTCCGGTGCCTGGCGCCGGTACTACGATCTGTGGCCGTTCGCGCTGCAGCCGCCCGATGCGCCGCTTTACCAGCTAGATCCGCGGGTGGCCGGCCTCGCTGGGGCGACGGGGCCAACGCTGGACGCGACAACGTTCAGCAAGTGGGGCCCGGACCTGGCAGCCCGGGTGTCCGGCGGCGGCCCGCTGGTCCTGGCCGGGGTGTCCACCGACTGCTGCGTCCTGTCCACGGCGCTGGCCGCCGCCGACGCTGGCGAGCAGGTCTGGGTGGCCGGCGATGCCTGCGCCGGAGTGGACGACGCCAGCCACGCGAAGGCGCTGGACATCATGCGGCTCTATGGCCCGCTGGTCGAGGTGATGAGCACGGCCGAGGTGATCGCCTCGGCCGCTGCTCGCACGAGGTAGCCCGTTCATGGCCGCCGGGTGCTCCCGGCCGTCAGGGCCAGCCGAGCGTGCGGCCGAGCAGGACCGTGCCGAGGGTGCCCTGTACGGGCTGGCCATCGGTGACGCGCTCGGCATGCCCACCCAGTCCCTGCCCCGGGAGCAGATCGTCGCGCGGTATGGCGAGCTGATACCCGGCTTCCTGCCCGGGCCGCCCGGGCATCCGCTCGCGGCCGGGCTGGCTGCCGGGACCATCACCGATGACACCGAGCAGGCCCTGCTGCTCGCCGGCCTGGTCACCGAGTCCGGCTGGCCGGTTGACCCGGGCGAGTTCGCTCGCCGCCTGCTCTGCTGGGAGGCGGCGGCTCGCGCCCGCGGATCGCTCGACCTCCTCGGCCCGTCTACCCGCCGGGCGCTCGATGACCTCCGGGCCGGGGTCCCCGCCGACCAGGCTGGCCGCTCCGGCACCACCAACGGGGCTGCCATGCGGATCGCGCCGGTCGGCATCGCGACTCCGGCGCCGGCCATGGACCTGCTGGCTGACAGGGTGGTCCAGGCCAGCCTGCCGACCCACAACACGAGCGTCGCCCTGGCCGGCGCGGCCGCCGTCGCCGCCGCGGTCAGCGCCGGGGTCGGCGGCGGCGGCGTGGCCGATGCCATCGCGGCCGGCGCCGCGGCCGCCCGGCTCGGCGCCGCCCGCGGTTACTGGGTCGCGGCAGCCGACGTGGCGGAGCGGATCACCTGGGCGGCCGGCCTGACCGCCGGCCTGGCGGCCGGCCGGAACCCGGGCCCGCCGGTCGCTCCGGACGCCGGCCCGCCGGTCGCTCCGGACGCCGGCCCGCCGGCCATTCCGGACGCGGGCCCGCCGGCGCGTCCGCCCGCCTACGTGACGGCCGTGATCGACACCGTTTACAGGCTGGTCGGCACCAGCCTGGCCACCCAGGAGTCGGTGCCCGCCGCGTTCGCCGTGCTGGCCGCCTTTCCGGGCGATCCGTGGCTGGCCTGCCGGGTGGCGGCCTCGGCTGGCGGGGACTGCGACACGATCGCGGCGATGACCGGCGCAATCGCCGGCGCCTGTCACGGAGCGGCGGCATTCCCCGCGACCGCCCGCGCTACCGTCGCCGAGGTGAACGATCTCCGGCTCGGCAAGGTCGCCGCCGGCCTGCTCCGGCTCCGGCGCGAGGCGTCATGACCGGCCCGCCCGGCCGGCTCCTGCACACCGGCAACGTCGTGATCGACGTCGTGCTGGCGGTCCCCGTGCTGCCCGAACGCGGCAGCGATGTGCTGGCCAGCCACTCGCAGGTGTCGCCGGGCGGCGGATTCAACGTCATGGCGGCGGCGGCCCGGCAGGGCATGCCGGTCGTCTACGCCGGAGCGCACGGAGCCGGGCCGTTCGGCGACCTGGCCCGGGCAGCCCTCGCCCGCGAGAACGTCGGCGTGGCGCTGCCGCCCAGGGCCGACGCCGACACCGGGCTCGTGATCGCGATCATCGAGGCTGACGGCGAGCGCACGTTCCTGACCAGCCCGGGTGCCGAAGCGACGCTGAGCGCCCGTGACCTGGCCGCCGTCCGGCCCGGGCCGCGCGACGTGGTCTATGTGTCCGGCTACAGCCTGGCTCACCCAGCCAGCCGGCAGGCGCTGGCCCGCTGGCTGCCCGGCCTCGGCGGCCGGCAGGTGGTCGTGTTCGACCCGGGTCCGCTCGTGGCGACGCTGGCGAGCGCGCCGCATGCCAGGGAGGCACTCAGGGCCGTGCTGACCCGCGCGGACTGGGTGACCTGCAATGCGCGGGAGGCCGAGACGCTGACCGGCCTTGCCGACCCAATCGCCGCCGCACGGATCCTCGCCGGGAGAGCGGCCGACAGCCTCGTTCCCGCCGGCCGCACCGGGTCGAGGGGCCAGGTTCTCAGCGGAAGCGACCAGGCCGGTGCGCCCGGCCCGGAGCCGGGCAGGCCGGGCGGCGCCCTTGTGCGAACCGGCGCTTCCGGGTGCGTCGTCTGTGAGGCAGGAGCGGTCCCGGTGCGGGTGCCGGGCTTCCGGGTGAAGGCGGTGGACACCAACGGTGCCGGCGACACCCACACCGGGACCTTCATCGCGGCGCTGGCGGACGGTGCGGCTCTGGCGGACGCAGCACGCACCGCTAACGCAGCCGCCGCGGTATCGGTGACCAGGCGTGGGCCGGCCACCGCGCCCACCACGGCAGAACTCGCCCGGTTCCTGCTCCACGCACCGGACTGACTCCGGGCTCTCCTCCGGAGCCGACCGGCGACACCGGGCTCAGCGCCCCGGCACCGGAGGGAAGCCGGATGCGTACCGGCTCGGTACCGGGAGCGGTGCCGACACATGCCAGGGCATGGCATGTCAGTCGGCGAGGGCTCTGCCGCTAGGGCGATTCTGTGCGGTCCGGAGCGCCCGCGCCGGGCGGGCCGCCTCGAGATTGCTCTGCAGCGTGCGCGCCGGGCGGGCCGCCTCGCGATCGCTCTGGATCTTCCGGGGCGTGCGTGCCGTGAGGGCTGCCGCGAGATCGCTCGATCGCCCGCTTCTCCTGTTCGTAGGAGGCTAAGCGCTCGTAGCGGATGATCTGATCGCGCAGGTCATCGGGGTCCTCGCCATGCACCATCACGGCCGGGACGGCTCCGCGGACCCGTGCGTGCCACAGCCGGTCTACTCCTCGCCACGCCTCCCATCCGGGGAACTCGTCGGCGAGGCCAGCCGCTTCGGTCTCCGCGCTCATGGGATCGATGATACAGCCATGACGAGCTATGGCAAGCCGTGCTGCATCATGTCCTGTCTGGTTTCTGCATGCTGGGGCCGGTTACCGTTACCGACGTGCAGATCGATCCAAGCTCTCCGGAACATACCTATCTGCAGCTGGCGGCCCAATTGCGGGAGCGGATCGCTTCCGGCGACATCGACTCGCAGCTTCCGTCGATCACCGAGCTGACCGAGGACACGGGCCTGGCCGTCGGCACGGTCCGCCGGGCCATCAAGGTCCTCGTGCAAGAGGGCCTGGTACGGACGGTTCCCGGGCGCGGCACCTACGTGATCGGAAGACCGGGCCGCCCGGCTCGCGGCCAGGAGTCTTCCCAGGTGCCCTCGCTGCCGGAGAGCGGCCGGACAAGATTAGGCGGGAGCCGGGCGGGCCGCATGCCGCCTCACGGGCACGTGCGGCACTGACGCCGGCTGCCGTCCTTCCGGCGAACCGGGGTCGCCCGGACCGCGGCGCCGTCCGTAGCCTGACCCTAGGCGACCCTAGGCGGACTCACACGGAGGCGGCGTGGAGCTAGCGGACTATCCAGCCTGGCAGCTCGCCGGAATGCTCGCGGCCCGCGAGGTGTCGGCGCGCGAGGTTCTCGACGGGTTCCTTGACCGGATCGGCCGGCTGAACCCGGTCCTGAACGCGATCGTGACCCTGGACGAGCAGGGGGCCCGGAGCGCGGCGTTCGCCGCCGATCAGGAGGCCGCCTCCGGCCGGGGCACGGGGCCGCTGCACGGCCTGCCGATCGCGATCAAGGACACCCACGAGACCCGCGGCATGCGCACGACGTTCGGCTCCCCGCTGTTCGCTGACTACGTCCCCGCAGACGACGCGCCGCACGTGCGGCGGCTGCGCCAGGCCGGGGCGATCATCATCGGCAAGACGAACGTGCCGGAGTTCGCCGCCGGCTCACAGACCTTCAACCGCCTGTTCGGCGCCACCCGGAATCCGTACGCGCCGGACCGGACCGCCGGGGGCAGCAGCGGCGGGGCCGCGGCCGCCGTGGCCAGCGGCATGCTGCCCTTCGCCGATGGCTCCGACCTGGCCTCGAGCATCCGCAACCCGGCCAGCTTCTGCAACGTTGTCGGGCTGCGTCCCTCGCAGTGGCTGATGCCCCCGCAGGAGCCCCTCGACGCGTTCCTGCCGCTGGCGGTCGTCGGGCCGATCGCCCGTACCTGCCGGGACGCCGCATTTCTGCTCAGCGCCATGCTCGGCGAGCCGGGTGAGGCACATCCGTGGGGCGCCGGCGGCGACCCGGACGCTGCCGCAGGGTCGCCGCCGGGCCAGGTCCGGATCGGCTGGAGCGAGGACGCGGGCGGCCTGCCGGTCGAGCCCGCCGTCCGGGAGGTGCTGGCCGGCGCGCGCCGCCTGCTTGAGGACTGCGGCTGGCAGGTCACCGACGCCGCGCTCGACCTCGGCGGTGCCGACGAGGTCTTCCGGGTGCTGCGTGGCATCCTGCTCGCGGCCAGCCTGGGCGAGCTGCACCGGGAGCACCCCGGCGAGCTCAAGGCCTCCCTGGCGCAGAACATCGAGCTGGGCCTCGGCCTGACCGGCGCCGAGGTCGCGAGCGCGCATGCGGCGCGGGCGGCGGTCTTCGCCCGGATGCGGGACGAGTTCGCGGCGGCCGACCTGGTGGCGCTGCCCACCGTGCAGGTCACCCCGTTCCCGGTCGGCCAGGAGTGGGTCACCGAGATCGACGGAGTGCCCCAGCAGACCTACATCGACTGGCTGCGCAGCTGCTCCCGGATAACGGTGACCGGCCATCCCGCGGTGAGCGTCCCTGCGGGCTTCACCGCCGACGGGCTCCCAGTCGGGCTGCAGCTAGTCGGCCCGCTGGGGTCAGACTTCCGGCTGCTGGACCTGGCAGGCGAGATAGAACGAGCGCTCGGCGCCAGCGCCCGGCGCCCGGTGACCGCCGAAGGGCGCCCCGGTGAGGGCGCTGCGGCGATGAGCAGATCCGGAGCGGCGAGCGTCCGGGCAGCGGCCCCGCAGGCGCCTGCCGGCCAGGGCCTATGAGAGACCGGCTGACCAGCGAGCCAGGGCGCGCAGGTTCCGCCGGCCCCGCGACCGGGCCGGGCCCGTCGACCCGGCCAGAGCCGAGGGCGCCGCTCTCCGCGCAGCAGCGCGCCCTGCTCGCCTTCGTGTGCGCGATCGTCCTCGTTGACACCGTGTTCTTCACGGCGCTCACCCCGCTGCTGCCGCACTACACCAGGGTCGCCGGGCTCTCCAAGGCCGGCGCGGGCGTCCTGGTCGCGGCCTACCCGCTCGGAACCCTGATCGGCGCGCTGCCGGGAGGGCTGCTGGTCGCGCGGCTCGGCGACCGGGCCGTGGTCCTGCTCGGGCTGGCGCTGATGAGCGTCTCCACGTTCGCCTTCGGCTGGGTAACCGCGCCGCTGATCCTGGACTCCGCCCGCTTCGTCCAGGGCCTGGCCGGGGCATGTACCTGGGCGGCCGGCCTGGCGTGGCTGGCGAAGGCGGCGCCGCAGCAGCGACGCGGCGAGCTGCTCGGCGTGGCGATGGGCGCCGCCGTGGGTGGCGCGCTGTTCGGCCCGGTTGTCGGTGCCGTCGCGGGCCAGGTCGGCACCGGGCCGGCGTTCTCCGCTGCCGCCGTGGCCGGCGCTGCGCTGATGGTGATCGCGTTCGTCGTTCCGTGCCCGCCGGAGTCGCCGCCTCAGGGACTGAGCGCGGCCTGGCCCGCGCTGCGTGACAAGCAGATATCGGCCGGCATGTGGCTGACGACGGTCCCGGGCCTGGCGTTCGGGACGCTCGACGTGCTGGCGCCGCTGCGGCTGAGCCGGCTGGGCGCGACCGCGCTGGTGATCGGCGGGACGTTCCTGGCCGCGTCGGCGGTCGAGGCCGGCCTCGCGCCGGTGGCCGGGCGGCTGTCGGACCGCCGCGGCGCCCTGGTGCCGGTCCGGATATCGCTGGCCGCAGGTGTGATCGTGAGCCTGCTGGCACCGGTGCTGCAGCCGGCCCCGTGGCTGATCGGGCTGCTGATCGCAGGCATGCCCGCGTTCGGGACGCTCTTCACCCCGGCAGCCGCGCTGCTGAGCGCCGGCGCGCAGCGGCTCGAGCTCAACCAGGGCCTCGCGTTCGGCCTCGGCAACCTGGCCTGGGCTGGCGGCCAGGCGTTCGCCGCCGCGGTCAGCGGCGCGCTGGCTGAGGCGACCACCGACCTGGTGCCCTACGCCCTGCTCGCGCTGTCCTGTCTCGTGACGCTGATCATGCTCGGGCCGCGGTGGCATCGCTGGCGAGGCCGCGCTGCTCGGCGATGGAGTTCCCGCCGTCGATGACCAGGACCTGCCCGGTCACGTAGGACGCGCCGGGCGTGCACAGCCACGCGATCGCCGACGCGACCTCCTCCGGGCTGCCGCTCCGCCCGGCGGGCGTTGCCGTGCCCTGCCGCCGCTCGTCCCCGGTCTGCGAGCCGGTCGCGATCCAGCCAGGCGCGACCGCGTTGACTGTGATCCCGGATGAGGCCGTGTCCACCGCCATCGCCCGGGTCAGGCCGGTCATCGCCGCCTTCGCCGTTGCGTATCCCGCGTCCTGGCGGATCGCCATCACCGGGCCGGTGACGCTCGCCACCATGACGATCCGGCCCCACCGCCGCTGCATCATCGGCTCCAGGGCCGCCCGGCTGACGAGGAAGGCGGTGTCCAGGTTCCTGGCCAGGCAGGCGCGCCAGGCGGCATAGGAGGTGTCAGGCACCGCGGCGGACCGGGAGTCCGGGTCGCTTACCGAGACCATGCCCGCGTTGTTCACCACGATGTCGGCGCGCTGCCAGCGCTCCAGCGCGGCGTGCACCAGTGCCGCGGCGTCCCGCTCAGTGGTCAGGTCTCCCGGAACCCCGACGGCCTCGATCCCGCCGGCCCGCAACTCGGCGGCCCGGTCGTGTGCCCGGTCCGTGGTCGCGCCGAGCGCGATCGCCGCGCCGAGGCCGCCGAGCAGCCGGCAGGCCGCAAAACCGATGCCGTCAGGGCTGCCCGCGCCGGTCACGATCGCCACCCTGCCGCTGAGATCGAACGCCTCCGGAATCGCCATGCTCACCGCCGGCTCAGCTTCCCCTCGTCCGCATGGCGCTCCAGTCGCGGCGCGTGATCCGGTAGAGCAGCCACTCGCGACCATGGTCGGTTACGACGCCGGCCTGTGACCAGCCGACCCGCCCGAAGACCGCCCGCATCGCGGCGTTGCGGCGGTCGGTCGGCGCCTCGACGACCTCGGCCGCCGCGTGCTCGAACAGCCAGTCGGTGAGGAGCCTCAGCGCCTCGCGCCCGTAATGCTGGCCGCGGGCCTGCTCGCGGAGCCCGATCCCGATATCGAAGGTGCCGGGCGGCAGCGGGCGGCCCCCGGGCACGAACGTCTGGATCCGGCCGATGCACCGGCCGCCGCTGTCGATGGCCAGGTCAAGCCAGCCGTCCCGGAGCCGCCCCGACCGGCTCAGCCGGGCCCGGAAGGCCTGCTCGTCGGGAACCTGTGCGATCGTCATCGGGTCCGCGCTGACCATGGCCTGCCACTCGGCGTCGATCTCGTCCGGGCGCAGCGCCCGGAGCACCAGGCGCGGTCCCTCGATCCGGATCTCCGGCGGTTCCGCCTCGCCCGGTCCGCCTCGCCGGTCCGGCCCGCCCGGCCCGCCCCCTCCGTCGGGCTCGCCCGGCCCGCCCGGCCCGCCCCCTCCGTCTGGCCCGCCCGGCCCGGCCAGCGCCCCGCGGATCAGGCGGCCGAGATCCTCGGGCCAGACAACCTCGGTCGCGGCGTCCAGCTCGTCAAGCGCCCACCACCGCCAGTCCGCGATGCCGTCGCTGGCGTGCATCGCATCAACGCCACTGATCGCTCGCCCGGCGGGGCTGGTCCTGGCCAGGTAGAAACGTTCATGCTGATAAACGAGCCGGCCGCCGTAGTCCATCACGAAGCTCCGCCGGTAGACCTCGCGCTCCAGGGTGATGTCGGTCCACCCGGTCTCCTCCGCTAGCTCGCGGGCTGCCGCCTCCGGGTAGTCCTCGGCCTCGTTCAGGCCTCCGCCCGGCGTTGACCAGTGGCGGCCGTTGGGCGGCGGGTCGTCGTAGCGCATCAGCAGCACGCGGTCGTCCGGTCCGAGCAGGATGACCCTGGCGGCGCGCCGGCCCGGGAGCGCGCCGGGCGTTCCGGGCTGCGCGGGCGTTCCGGGCTGCGCGGGCGTTCCGGGCTGCGCGGGCTGTCGTTCGGGCGTTCCGGCCGGGTCAGCAGGGCCGGCCGGACCAGCCGGGCCGGCCGGACCAGCAGGGCCAGCAGGGCCAGCAGGGCCAGCCGGGCCGGGCACGTCAGTCACCGGGCCAGCGTACCCCTGCAAGATCACCGCGCCGGGTCAGGAGAGGCCGGGCGCGGGGCGCGGGCGGCCCCGCTGCGCAGCAACCCTTTCAGCCCCCTGAACTGGGGCGCCCATGGTTGCCCGCGACGCCACCGGGAATGTTTCCGGTCCGGGCTCACTCCGCCCGGCGCCAAGAGACAGGATGGTCGTATGCCCGACCCGGTGACCGGTCATCAGCCCGGAGACCAGCCGCCAGCAGCGGTGCCCGGCCAGGCCGCGTCGCCCGAGCCGGTGACGGAACGGCTCGACGAGACCGAGTGCCTGCGCCTGATCGCGCCCGGCGGCGTCGGCCGGATCGGCTACACGGGGCGTTTCGGGCCGACCGTGCTGCCGGTCAACTACGTGGTGCATCAGGGCTCGATCGTGTTCCGGACCGGGCAGGCGAGCCCGCTGGACGAGGACCTGCGCACCGGGATCGAGCACGCCTACTACCGGGTGGCGTTCGAGGTGGACGCGCTCGACATGCAGGCGCGAGAAGGATGGAGCGTGCTGATCCAGGGCGACGTGCACCACCTGGACTCACCGCAGCAGCGGGATGAGGCCCGGGCAGCCGGGGTGCAGCCATGGCCGGGCGGGGAGAAGGACCTGTTCCTGCGCATCACCCCGACGCGGATCACGGGCCGGCGCATCCGCAGGCCCGGCCAGTCACCCGGGTCCGCCGCCGGGCCATGACCGCTGGCGGCCCGGCGGCGATGGAACGCGCCGCCGGGCCCCCATCGCGTTGAGGCGTTCAGGCCGACCGGTCACAGGCCGGGAGCTAGCTTCCGGTGCACTGCGGGCTGGCCTTCACCAGGCCCACGTCCAGCTGGAAGTTGTCGGCTCCTCCAGGAACTCCCGAGGTCGTAATCTGCAGCCCGGAGCCGGCTGGAAGCGCTGAGGGGTCGATAACCAGGGCGTACGGCGTGGTGTAGGCGTCCTTGGGGTTGTGAATGAAGCTAACGCCGTTCAGCGGGCCAGTGCTCTGGCCGAAGGGCCAATAGGCCTGGCCGCCGTGCGAGGAGTAGGGCTGGCATGCCGGGTTCTGCTTGCCGGCAAAGGTGACGCTGACCGGAATGCCGTCGGCGCGCAGGGTCCGCTGCAGCCTGGCCGCGTCGGTCGCCTCGCGGAAGGTGACTTGAATGCGGCCGTCGGCCAGCTCGGTGACGGTCCAGGCCGCTAGCCGGACGCTGGGCAGGCGGGCCGGGTGACTGGTGGCCGGGCTGCTGGCCGCCGGGCTGCCGGACGCCGGGTGACTGGCGGCCAGCCGGCTGGCGGGCAGTGCCACGCTCACGGCCACAGCCGCTGCGGCTGCCGCCCCCACGGCAGCGGCGATCAGGCCGGGAGCGCGGCGCCGGTTGCGCACCGCGTGGCCGCGGCTGATGATCTGCTCTACCGGCGTGGTCATCACGACCTTGCCGCGCTGCTGTCGCAGTACCGTGATCAGTTCATCTTCGATCATGACTGGCTCTCCTCCTGCAAGGTAGAGACGAGCTCGCTGCGAAGCGAGGCCATCGCGCGACCCAGGTGGGCCTGGACCGTGCCGGGCGCGATCCCGAGCACCCGCGCGGTGCACTCGGTATCCATGTCCAGCACCAGCCTCAGCGCGATCACCTGCCGCTGCCGGGCGGGCAGCCGCAACAGCGCCGCCATGATCCTCGGATCAACGCAGAGCCCGGCCGCTTCGCCTGCTGCGGGCCGATCCGCGACAAGGGCAAGGTCAGGCACCGCCACCTCCCGGCGGTGCCGCCGCCACCGGGAGACGCCGACGTTCAGCGCCGTCCGCACCACCCACGCCGCCGGAGCCGGGTGCCTGCTGACCGCCGGCCACGACGCCCAGGCCCTGGCGAACGCCTCCGCCACCAGGTCCTGCGCCGTGTCCCGGTCCCCCACACTCACCAGGACGGCGAGCAGGCAGTCATCCTTCGCGCTGCGGTAGAACTCCGCAAAGTCCAGTCTCGGGGATCTCACACCCTCTTAACGCGCCGCAGCCGCGGGGCGGTTACCAAACGCGGTCAGCGCCGACCGGAGACGTTGATCCGCCCGGAGGGGAGATATGACACGAAGTTGTGGATGCGGGACCTGATGGAGGGCGCGGCGTACCTTCCCAAGTGATCAACAGGAAGGAAGCCGGCGGGCTAACGCCGGCGGGAAGGACGCCAATGCTGACGGTAGTGG
>Ga0209061_1000803_pt1 | contig 66726 bp, 53 predicted proteins | sample Coa_R1_10_FD_187157 | JGI IMG/M metagenome (GOLD analysis project Ga0209061, IMG submission 187157) | Surface soil microbial communities from Centralia Pennsylvania, which are recovering from an underground coalmine fire - Coalmine... | ecosystem: Environmental > Terrestrial > Soil >... | reverse complement strand
AGCTCTCGGCTCGTGCGCCCGGTCGCTCGCTGCGCACGCAGGTGCGTCAAGCCCTGCTGCTCGGACTGAGTTTCAATCTGTATCGCTTGTAGCATCACTGGCTTTGCTCAAGGATGTCAACAGAGCCCAATGAGTTCTAGGTAGGCTGTCCAGTTTTAGAGGGGAGCAGTACAGGATTCTCGTTATTTTTGCGCAAAAGACTCAAAAGCTGCGCGAGGTTCCGATAAATTCGGAAGCCCGCGAAGTGCTTGAGGCTTGGCGTCTGCACAAGAAAAATGAAGTCGTTTTCTACAATCCTGAGACCGGCAAACCGTTTGTCGATTTGAAAGCTGGATTCAAGCTCGCTTGTGAAAAGGCGGGAATTTCCGGCGTGACGTGGCATACGCTGCGTCACACGTTCGCATCTCGCCTCGTCGCAAATGGTGTGGATATCGTGACAGTGAAGGAATTGCTGGGACACTCCAGCATTGGCGTCACGATGCGCTACGCCCACACAAATTTCGACAGCAAGCGAGCGGCGGTCGAAAAACTCAGCGGTTTTGGTGACAATTTGGTGACAGTGCCCAAGAAATTGCACCAAAGTAGGGCACGACTGTCACTAATCCGGTCTGCAAGTTACAATGCTTCAAGCAGTTAATTTCGGAGGGGTGGCCGAGCGGTTGAAGGCGGCGGTCTTGAAAACCGTTAGGCCCGAAAGGGTCTCGTGGGTTCGAATCCCACCCCCTCCGCCAGTTTGCCAATAATTCCTAACCGCCCTTGTAGTTTTCCGGTGCGCATTTACGCCGGTAGCTGTGGACGCGCGAGAAGATCGCCCCGGTAATCCGTCCGCTCCCGCGCTTGGGAAGCCTGTGTTACAGTCGGAGCACCGATGGACGTGCCCGCGATCTCCACGGAAAATCTGACGCGCCGTTTTGGTCAGCTGCTGGCAGTTGATAACGTCAATCTGCGCGTCACCGCCGGGCAGTTCTTCGGCTTTCTCGGTCCGAACGGCGCTGGCAAATCCACCACCATCAAGATGCTCACCGGCCTGCTGGCGCCCACTTCCGGCCGCATCGAAATACTTGGCCGCGATCTCCTCGCCAATTCCGTCGAGGTGAAGCGCCAAATCGGAGTCGTCCCCGAAGGGATGGCGCTTTTTGGGCGCCTCACCGGCGCCGAATATCTGAATTTCGTCGGGCGCATGTATGGTCTTGGCCGCGCCGTTGCATCGCAGCGCGCCGCTGAGCTGCTCGACTTCATGCAGCTTGCCGGCCAGCCCAAAGCCCTCGTCGCCGACTACTCCCACGGCATGCAGAAGAAACTCGCGCTCGCCGCGGCGGTGATTCACAGCCCGCGCATCCTGTTTCTCGATGAGCCATTCGAAGGTGTGGACGCCGTCGCCTCCGGCACGCTGAAAGCCATGCTGCAGCGCATGATCGCTCGCGGCGCCACGATCTTCCTCACCTCGCACGTCCTCGAAATCGTCGAGCGCCTCTGCAGCCACGTCGCGATCATCCATCGCGGACGCTTGGTCGCACAGGGTTCGCTCGAGGAACTTCGTGCGGGAGTGCAAGCGCCCGTTGCATCCACCAACGACGAGTCATCGGGCGCGCCGGCGCTGCCCGACGAAAAGCTCACGCTCGAGGAAATTTTTCTTCGCATCGTCGGCGGATCGCGCATCTCCGAGGGCGAGCTTTCATGGCTCGGCTGAGCCCCGCTTCCGCGCTCGGCGCATGGAAGGAGAGCCGCGATCAATTCGCTGCCGTCGCGCGCCTGCGGTGGTGCATCTTTCTCAACTCCGCGCGCACCGTCCGCGGACGCCTAGAGGCCGTCTCCTGGGGTTTGATGAGCTTCGGATTCGCTGCGCTCGGTATCGGAGGAATGTTCGGCTTCGGCTTCGCGGCGTTCCACTTCACGTCGCACGGCGAAACGGAATGGCTTGCGCTGTTTCTCTGGATCATTTTTCTGTACTGGCAGCTCTTTCCCGTGATGGCAACGGCTTTCGCCGAAAGTTTTGACTCCGCCAATTTCCTCCGGTTTCCATTACGCTACCGGACTTACTTTTTCATTCGCCTGGCTTACGGTGCGCTCGATCCTGCCACGCTCGTTGCCTCGGCCTGGGTGATTGGCTTGTTCGCAGGAATCGCGATTGCCTCGCCGATCCTGCTTCCGTGGGCGGCGTTGGTGCTCGCGGCATTCGCGGCCTTCAACCTGTTGCTGAATCGTGCCATCTTCGCATGGATCGAACGCTGGCTGGCTCGCCGCCGTACTCGCGAAATTCTCGGCATCGTTTTCTTTCTCCTGATCATCAGCTTTCAATTCGTCGGACCGCTTACGGCGCGTTTCAGCGATCGCCGGCACCGCGGCTTCGCCTTATACGCGAACCCCGCGCTTCGCATCGAGCGCGCACTCCCGCCCGGATTGGCCGGCGAGGCGCTCGCTCGCGCTACCGACCGCAGCCTTGCGCCCGCCCTCGGCGCGTTTGCCGCGCTTTGCATTTACGCAACGGCGTGCCTGTGGGTTCTCGATCTCCGCCTTCGCGCGCAATTTCACGGCGAACTGATCAGCGAAGCCGCCGCGCCCTCCGCATCGCGAGGTCGGCCCAAATTCGCCATTCCCGGCGAACACGCTCGCGTCGGCTGGGATCTTCCCGGACTTTCAAGTCCGATTGCCGCCGTTTTCGAAAAGGAATTTCGCTATCTATCGCGCAGCAGCCCGATGTTGTTCACGCTGGTGATGCCGATCGTCATTTTGTTCATCATTCGCCTCGACCACGCTGCCATGCAGGCCGGTCGGAATGCTCATCCTTCGCCAAATTTTCACCCGGTGGCGTTCGCGTTCGGCGAGTACGCTTTCCCAATCGGCGTCGCATACTCGCTGCTCATCCTTACCAATCTCATGTACAACTGCCTTGGTGCGGATGGCGGCGGCGTGCAAATGTATTTCGTGGCGCCGGTGCGCTTTCGCGACGTCATCCTTGGAAAGAATCTGGTTCACGCCGCGGTTATCGTGCTAGAAACGCTGATCGTCTGGATTGCCTCGCTCCTGATGTTCGGGCCGGCGCCGCTCGGAATCGTGCTCATCACCCTCGCCGCGCTCCTCTTCGCCGCGGCTGTGAACTTCGCGGTCGGCGATTGCCTCTCGCTCCTGTCGCCAAAGAAAATCGATTTCGCCATGTTCGGGAAGCAGCGCGCGGCCGGCACCACGGTGCTTGCGGGATTCGTCGCGCAAGCCATCGTCTTCGGACTTGTGGCCCTGGCGTTTGCGCTCGCGCGCTATTTCGGGGAGTTTTGGGTTGCGTTGGTAATGAATCTAGCCTTTGCCGCGTTGGCAATCGCCATTTACGCGATCCTGCTCAATCGCATCGACGGCCTCGCGCGCCATCGCCGCGAAGCGATCATCGCCGAACTGCTGCGCTCCTAACAAGCGGCCCGCTCGCCGCCCTACGCAATCGCGCTTTTCAAGAACGCATCGATCCGCGCGTTCGCTCCGGCGGCCAGCGGCATGGGAGCCATGTTGAACACGTGCGGCGCGCCGGGATAGACCGCCAGCTCCGCTTCGTTGCCCGCCGCGATCCAGCGCGCGTACATAAAAAGCGAATCGTCCAGCAACGGATCGAGCGTGCCAATCGTGAATAGCGCCGGCGGCATGTTTTCCAGCCGCGCATACAGCGGCGATACATCCGGATCGCGCGGATCGACGCCTTTCGGCAGATACGCTTCGGTGAACTTGCGAATATTCAGTTTCCCCACCAGCAACCCGCGCTCGGGCGAAAGTGTTTGGCTCGGCGTCATCGACGTGTCGTAGTTTCCGTACGAAAGATTCGCCGCGCGGAAGCCGGTGTAGCCGTGACGGTCGCGCATCCGCAGCAGCGTCGCCGCGCTCAGCGTCGCGCCCGCGGATTCGCCGCCGATGGTCAGCACGTCGGTGCCGAATTCCGATTTGCCTTTTGTCGCCAGCCACAGCGCCGCGGATTCGCAATCGTCCCATCCCGCCGGATATGGATTCTCCGGCGCCAGCCGGTATTCCACGCTCGCTGCCACCATTCCGGTGTTCTCCACGATGCGCTCCAGCATCGGATCGGCTCCTTCCGCCGTGCCAAACACGAATCCTCCGCCGTGAATGTGCATGTAAATTCCGGTGGCGGCCTTGGGCGGCGCGATCACGCGCAATCCGATCTTGTGCCCGCCCTTGCCTTCAATCTGAATCGTCCGTGCGCGCGCCGATTTGGGCGCCAGCGGCATCGGCCCACGCCCGCTCGCCACCAGCTCGCGGTACGCCGCCGCTCCCATGTCCCACCAGTCCGGCCCGCCGCTCACTGCTTTTCGGAACGCCTCGTTCGCCGCCAGTTGCTCCGGCGAAATTGCTTCCGGGCGAAACAACGCCGGATCGAATGGATTGTTCTTTGCCGCTGTCCGCTCTTTTGTTTCGCTCACCGCTTTCGCCGCTTCGCTCATAGCCGTCGCCCCCGTATCTTGATCTCTGCGCGCCGCGCAGCTTACACCCATCTCCCGCGCCGCGTCCAACCGCTCACCGTTCCATCGGTCGCGCTATTGCCCGGCGCTCGCGCCGCTGCCGAGACCTTTGTCGTACATCTCCGCATAGCTCATATACTGGCTTACCGGATCGCTCGGATAACTAATCTCCACGCTGTCGATTTTGCCATTCGGGCCGAAATGCGCGCTCAATCGCGAATTGATTCCTGCCCAGGCGTTCGGCAGTCCGAGTTTTTTGTAGCGCGCCGCCACCTGATCTCGCAGCTTGGGATCGAAATGCGAACCGTATTCGTTCACCAGCTTCTGGATCGCGTCGTAATCGCCCGTTGCCTTGATCCGCATCAGCTCCCCGAGCAGCATCCCGACTCCGCGGCGCATCTTTGCGTAGTCGGTCACGCGGACGTAAGTCTTGCCGTCGCGATCGAACTGTTCGATTCCGCCGCTTTTCGCCATGATGTAGCGCACGATCATCTGCCGGTCGCGCATGTGGTCTTCCTCGAGCGTGTCTCCGCGCGGCACGCGTTCGAGTTGGGTCAATGCTAGGCGCGCGGCCTGATCGTACATCGCCTTTGCCACTTCTTGCTGATTGTAAACCAGCCCAAGCTGCTTCAGTTTCGGATCCCAGATGTTCCACAGCGCCATCAAGTCGGCGCGCGCTTCCTCCAGGGTCGAATAATATTGTTTCAGGTACGGCTCTGCGCCATTTTTCAGCCGCGGGCTCAGCTTTCCCGATCCATGCCCGATCACCTCGTGCAGTGCGGTCATCAGGTCTTCGGCTTCGTCTCCATATTTTTCATCACGCGCGATCTCCGAGGGAGACGACGCGAATTCCTGTAGCGTCGCGTCGGTCGTCGCATCATCGAATGCGTGGCTGACCGTCACGAAGAGGAAATTCTTCGTTCCGTACTCCTGGTGAATCACGTTCTCGTTCGGCAGGTTGTCGCCGATCGTGGTCACGCTGAAGTCTCCCGTTTCGATCAAGGGTTCCACCGCCTTCACCACCGGCTTCGTGAACACCTTCCGTTTGTACTCTGCCGGCCATGGCGCCTTTTGCTCGAAATACGCGGCGTTGTTTGCCAGCGCGGCCATTTTCTCGCTCAGCGGTTTGTCTGTGATCGTCACGAAGCTCTGCGAACTTCCTTTTCTCCCCAGCGCGTCGCGGTACACCTCGATAAAGCCGTTCGCGAAATCGACCGTGGCGTTGTCGCGCACCCAATCGGCGTCAAACTGCAGCCAGTCTTGCGGGTTCCCCGTTTGATAGTAGCGGATCAGGTCGCCGATCACTTTCGCCTCCGCCGGATTGGCCAGCGCCTGCGCCTTTGCCAAATATCCATTCGCCTTTTTCAGGAACACCGCGTACAGCCCTGGCGGAATTGTTCCATCCGGGGTTCCCGCGCGATAGACCTCTTCACTCAGTTTGCCTTCCGGCCCCTTCACCACGCGTGAATTGAGTGGGTATATTTCGCGAAAATTCTTCAACTCCTGCAGCGAAAGCCCCGGATAAAACGTGTTGGAGCTTGATTGCACAATGTCGAGCCCCGGCAGCGGAGTTTTCGCGGTGTCCATCGGCTGGAACTTCGGGTCAAAAAGCGCCGGCCGCAGGTCGTCGAGCTCCTGCTCGAGTTGTGCCGGAGTGCTGATCGCAGCCAAATTGGCGTAATTCGTGTGGAACGCTCCGTGTATCTGCGCCTCAATCGCCGCCTGCTTCAATTCTTGAAAGTTGAACTCGGGCAAGAATTTCTGGCCGGTGTAATCGTCGTGATTCCCGCGATTGGCCCAGAAGAGCTCGGCGAATTCGGTGATTTGCTTCATCGTTTGCGGATCGATTCCTTCCGGATGCGCCACGATTTCTTCGAGTAGCCTTTTTTCGCGCAAACCGTACGCGGATAGCTGGTCGTAGATGATCGGATCGATGGCAATCGACGCGCGCGTCAGCCAGTACGCCAGGGCCTTTTGCTTTGCCGTGAGCGACGAAAAACTCTCAGCGCGCACCTCCAGGAATCCGGTATCACCCACGCGTGCGACAATCGGATTCCTCGGCTGCGGGGTCTCTCCGCCCGTCCGCGCCGCCACAATTGGAATCAGCGCCAGCGCCAACAAAAGAATTTCGATCCTTGTTTTCACACGCACCTCCGCGCACAAGCTACACATTCCGCGCGCCAGCACGCAAGCTTGCAATCGACGGCCCGCCGAGGGTTCGTCCGCGGCGGTTTGCTATAATCTTCCGCTCATGTCCGGCCGCTCGCCCAGTACGAATCCACCCAAGCACCCGTCGTTCAAGGCGCCGCGCTATATCGTTATCGAAGGGCCGATTCGCGTAGGCAAATCGACCCTCGCCCGCGTCCTCGCTGAACAGCTTCACGCCCGCCGCGTCTTTGATTGCGAGGACAATCCTTTCCTCTCCGCCTTTTACGAGGAACAACCCGGCGCCGCCTTTAAGGTTCAGATGCATTTCCTCTACGAACGTCACCGCCGCCTGATCGAAACCCGTCCCGAAGATGGTCCTGCACCCATCGTCAGCGATTTCCTCTTCGAAAAAGACAAAATCTTCGCCTATTTGAATCTCGATAATGAAGACCTCAAGCTCTACGAGAAATATTTCGACATGCTCGCGCCGTCCGTCCCCACGCCCGATCTAACCATCTATTTGCAGGCCAAGCCCGACGTGCTGCGCAAGCGCGTCTCGAAAAAAGGTGATCCCGACGAACGCGATATTTCGCCCGAATATCTCGAGGCAGTCGCCAACGCCTACGAACACTTTTTTTTCCGCTACTCCGCCTCGAATCTTTTGGTCGTGGACACCACCGAAATCGATTTCGTCGAGCGCAACGCGGATCTGCAGGAACTTCTCCGCCGCCTCCGCCAGCCCGTCAAGGGCACCCAGTACTTCCTACCCCTCGGCCAGCCCTAATTTGCGCATCTTGTTTGCGAACAGATAGTTTACTTATTTACTTCTATAGGTGCCCTGTGGTTATGGAGAGGGGGTCCGGAGCGGGCCTCTCGCGGGCAACCCGCCCCGGATTGCGTCATGGGGACGCAACTCGTTGACCGGACTTGCTGCTCGGCTTACGCGGCTTGCGCCGGGCCTGCCAAACGATGACGCAGCTTGCCGAGAGTCCGGTTCAATGGGTGACTGCGATGCAGGAACGAAAGCACGGGCTGGCGGCGCGTGCCGATGCGCTCCAAGGCGCGGCGAATTCGGAAATCGCGGCCCGCGGAAATCAGTCCCTTTTCCAGCACTTCGATCGCTTCCTGCGTCCGCCCGCACTGCTGATACACTTCCGCCAGGTTCAGATAGAGCTGCGCGTGGTTGTGACGGAGCGAAAGTGCTTCCTGGCAGAGCTGTTCCGCGTCCGCATACCGGTGCTCAGCGAGTCCCGCAAGTAGTCCCGTATAGGAAAGGTAGAACGGGTTTTTCGGTGCGGCGCCCAGCGCGCGCCTTGCGTCCTGCAGAGCTTCGTCCGGGTGGCCATCGCGTAAGTGCTTGAGGCAGGACTTGAATTCGTTCATGCCGGCATCGGCCGGAGACGTAGTTCCAATCCAGTGGGTCATAGGCTCCTTCCTGGCCCCGCGATTTTGGCCATCCGATCCATCGCGAAGCAGCACTAGGAGCCTAGTCCGGGCGATCCAGGAAGGAAATAGAACGCAGGGACAGTTTTAGTTCCAGTCCTTTTACCTGTCTCTTAGTACAGGCGAAGAAAACGCTAACGCACCAGCTCGGATGCAAAAACGATGCGAATGCCGCGCCGTTCGAGCCTTGGCACGCCCTCCCGCAGCGCCGCGATCGTTTCCGGATGAGGATGCCCGATCGCGATTGCGTATCTTTCTCGCATGGCGTCGCGCGCGGCCACATCGAGCTGCGCGAGCACTGCGTCGCGCGTTGGCGTGTCGTCCAGAAACACGTTTCGAGATGCCGCGCGCACTCCGGCGCGTTTTGCCTCGTCGTACGCCACCGTTGCGGCCGTGGTGCGGCTATCGATGAAGAAAAGCCCCCGCGCGCGCAGCAGCGGCATGAGTTCGGTCATGAGCCGTGCATCGGCGGTGGCGCGAGAGCCTTCGTGGTTGTTCGCGCCGATGGCGTGAGGAACCGTCGCCAGCATCCCCGCCAGCACGGAGCGCACTTGTTCCTCGGACATTCCCGCGCGCAGCTCGATTGCTTCAGCCTTCGCCCCGTCGTCGATGGGCTGCATGGGAAGGTGCAGCATCACCTGTTCGCCATGCCGCCACGCCTCGTCCGCTGATTGCGCGGAATATTCGAGGTGCGGCAGGACCGAAGCGGTTACCGGGAAGGGAAGAGCGAGCACGGATCTGATCTCGCCGGGATCGTTGCCGAGATCGTCGATGATGATCGCGAGCCGCGCCCCGCGCCTTGTGCCTTCAACGCGCCCGCGTTCGCGATGCGTTTTGCGCGATTTAGCCGCCCACGGCCAGCGCGGCAGCTTCGAGCAGCCGGTGAAAACCAGCGCCCCAAGCGCCGCCATCGCGATCAGCGGCGCGAATCGGCCATGCCCGCACGCCGCGCCATGCGAAATTTTCACTATTCGCTACGCGGCCTTCTGCGCGGGAGCGGCCTGCAAGACCTGCAGCGCCTTCTTCACCACGGGATCGGTGGGAGAATCGGTTGGAGCCGGAGGATAGATATTGTTCAGCTCGGCGATGTCGTCAACCGCCGCGGGCCGCACCACGTCGATGGGCACGACGCCTTCGGCGGGGATATTCTTGTTCGCCGGAGTGTAGTAATCGGCGACGGTGAGGATCAATGCGGAGCCATCGTCGAGCTGGATCAGTTTCTGCTCGGACGCGGTGCCGTAGGTGCGGTCGCCGATGGTTGTGCCCCGATGGTTATCGGCGATGGCGGCGGCGAGGATCTCCGCGGGCCCCGCGGTGCCATTGCCGATCAGCACGGCCACTGGCGCGGTCCACACCACTTTCGTGGGGTCGGCGGAAAAAACCTGTGGCGCAACAGTCTGGCCTTTCAGCGTCGCGATCGTGCCGGAGGTTAGGAATAATCGCGCCGTATCGATGCCTTCCTGATCGTTGCCCAGCGCGCAATTGCGCAGATCGAGGATCAGCTTGCGCGCGCCGCCCGCCTTGAATTGATCGAGGCTGGCGCGGATTTGATCGGTCATGCCGTCGCTGAACGTGGGCACGCGCAAATACGCCACACCGCCCGCCAGCGTCGCGGTCACGACCTTGGGCGCAGGCAGCGGCTCAAGGGTCAGGGTGACGGCTTGCGGCTCCGTCTTGCCGCGGCGAATCACCGACAGCTTCACCGTCGTGCCGGGATCGCCGCTCAGCAGCACTTGCGCCTGATCGACGCCCATCTGTGAAGTGGTGAATCCAGCGATTTTCTCGATCATGTCGCCAAGCCGCAAATTGGCCTTGGCCGCGGGGCTATCCGGGAGCGAGGAAATCACGCTGATGTAGCCGAATCGCTTGGTCAGGGCGACGCCAGCGCTGGCTTTCGCCACGGTCGCGGTCTTCTGTTCGTAATCCTTGTATTCGAGCGGGCTCATGTAGCTCGACTGGGGATCGAGCGAATCGAGCAGCCCATGCAGCGCGCCGCTGGTGACCTGATGGATATTGGGCTGGTCCACGTAGTCGTTCTGGATGTGGTCGAGCACTTCGGTATAGACGGTCATCGCCTTGTAGGCGTTTTCCTTCTGGTCGTCGGCGCGGCTCATCATGAAGCCGGCCGCGAGGTAGGCGAAGATGAATACCGAAAGGACCGCGACGATTTTCTTTGCCAATGAATTCATGCCCAAATCCCTCTATCCGAGGCGTCTCGAACCGGCTCCGCGCGCTTGCAAGCTCGATTTTGAATTATACCATCGGCGAACAGCGCGTAAGGACCTGCAAAGTTTGGGCGGGATTGGGAGGCAAGCGGCCGAGACGAGGCACCGAAAATCGCGGAAAACGGACGTGACGGGACGTTCCGCCCTTGAAAATGCAACTTGCTGATTTTCATGGGCGTTAGATTTGTGCAAGGTCGATTGAGTGTTCCGCCCTTTAACCGGATGCTGGAAGCTGGATGGCGCAGGCCGGAAGCGAAGATGCGGCGACGGTTTGATTGACACCGAAGGTTCCTCCGCTCGTTGGCCAGCTTCGTCACTGCCTTCACTCCCTCCGTCGCGCACGAGTGGTGCGCGCCGCCGATGGGTATTTCTCACCTGCCCGCCCTCGACGGCTTCTGAGCGAGCAACAAAAACGACTCACGGTAGCATGTAATCGAATGAGTGAATATTAATTTTTGGTTAAAAGATCAGTCCCATTTTGGGAATGGGCCTATGATCGCGGGCCGTCTTGGGCTTACCGCAGCGGGATGACTTTATGATCTGAGTCTCGGGGAAATACACGCTCGACGTCGCATTGCCCGCGCCGATCCGATTGGAGCGGCAGCATCCAGAATATCAGGCGGTGCTGGACAAGCCAGCAGAGAGAATCCCTTTGCCATATTCAAGAGTTGAGCAAGCGGTTCCGAGTTTCCCCGGCGGTATTGTTTTGGAACGCCTTGGCGGTGATTTTGACGCGCTCCCTTGTGGCCCGGCTCGATCGCAGTTATGCGACAGCGAAGCGGCGGAAGATGCGGACCTTAAAGGCGTCGATGAGAACAAGGTAGACGACCACGATGGCGCAGAGGCAGGCCGTGATGCGCCAAGGAATCCGAGCCATCAGAATCCCGAAATTGGCCATGAGGCTGACGGCGATTACGTCCGCGACCGAAGCGATAATAAGCCAGCGGCTGGGGCGGGAATGCCACAGACGCAGGCGTTCGCGAACCAGATAGACGTTGCCCTGGCCGGTGAAAACGAGGGTGAGGAAAACGAGGGTTTGAAGCCGCGGAAGAGGGAGACGCAGCACATCGCGCCCGAAAAAGAAAACGGAAAAGGAAAGAAGCAGCATGAGTGCGGCGAGCGGCGCGGCGGTGAGCATGAGCTTGCGAACGTCCCAGCGGTCCGGGCGCGAGGAGAAGGAAACGCGGTCGGTGGCGATGGACATGGTGACGAAATCGTTGGTGAAGAGGAGCAGCACGACAAGCAGCGGGGTAACAACGAAGACGCGGGTGAGCATCACGCCGATGCTCAGGAATACGGCGATTTCCAGCGTCTTCACGATTTTGTTGAGGGTGTAGGTCAACATGCGCTGATAAATGCGACGGCCGGTTTCGACGGCGCGGAGAATGCCCGAGAGGCCGCTCTCGACCAGCACGATACTGGCGGCGGCTTTGGCGACGTCCGTCGCGTTCGCAACGGCAATGCCGACTTCGGCCTGCTTCAGGGCGGGCGCGTCGTTGACGCCATCGCCGGTCATGCCGACGATGTGGCCCTCGCGCTGAAGTGCTTGGACCAAATGGAATTTGTCCGCGGGGAAAACGCCGGCGAAAGCGTCGAATCGCGACGCGGCCTCGGTGGATTGCAGGTCCGAGACGGAGCCGATTCGCGAACCGATGCCCACCTGCGTGGCAATGGCGCGCGCGGTTTCCGGAGTGTCGCCCGTGACCATGACGACACGAACGCCGAGATTCTGAAGGTCGCGGACCAGGGCAACTGAGTCGGGGCGCAGCGGGTCGGCCAGGCCGAGAAAACCATAGAGATCGAGCGGGCCGCCGGAACCAGCAGCGACGGCGATGACGCGAGCGCCGCGCGCGGCGATCTCCTCGATTTCAGCGGCGATGGCGTTTTGGGGCGCTGCAAGCTGCGCCACGGAAGCTGGCGCGCCCTTGACAACGCGAAGTTTACCGCCCGGAGTCTCGTAAATGCCTTCCGAACGTTTGGTGGCGGGATCGAACGGAATGAATTGAACGCGTTCGGGTGGTTTGACGGGAATCGCCTGCTGCTGGGCGGCCGAAAGGACGGCGAGATCAATGGGGTCCTGGGTGGCGGCATCGGACGCGAGCGCGGCCATGCGGACGACCTCCGCGGGCGTGTGATTACCGACCGGGACAACGTGCGAGACACTGAGGTTGTTTTGCGTGATGGTGCCCGTCTTGTCCGAGCAGAGCACGTCCATGGCGGCGGCTTCCTCGATGGCGGAAAGCCGCGTGACGAGAACGGAGTTGCGCGACATTTCGAGCGCGCCGAGCGCGGTTGCCACGGTGAAGGTGGCCGGCAGCGCAACGGGAACGGAAGCGACCAACAGAATCAAGACGAAGGGAAGGACCTCCGACCAAGGCAGATGGGCCCAGCGGGCAAAAAGGAGCAGGAGGGAGGCGAGCACGGCGTCGAGACCGACAAGATACTTCACGATGGTGAAGACAATTTCCTGCAGGTGGCTGGCGGTGCGCGCGGTCTTGACCAACTCGGCGGTCCTACCGAAGTAGGTGCGCGAGCCGGTGGCGACGACCTGGGCGGTGGCTTCGCCGTGAGTCAAGCGCGAACCGGCATAGGCGACTGCGCCGGTACTTTTTTCGACGGGCAGCGATTCGCCAGTGAGCGAGGATTCGTCGGCTTCGATGTTTCCGTCAAGAAGGCGCGCATCCGCGGGCGCGAGATCGCCAAGACGGAGGCGGATCACGTCATCGGGAACAAGCTGATCGGCCGGGAGGATCTGCCAGCGAGCATCGCGCAAGACGCGCGCCCGTACAGCGAGGCGCTTGCGAAGCAACGCGAGCGATTGATCGGCCTGACTTTCCTGGGCGAAGCTGAGGACGGCATTGAAGAGCAGCAAAGCGCCGATGATGACAGCTTCCTTGGGTTTGCGCGCCAGGAGTTCGAGGGCGACGGTGGCTTCGAGCATCCACGGAACAGGCGCCCAGAATTTGGCGAGCAGCGCCCGAACAGGATGACGGTGTTCTTGCTCGACGCGGTTCGGGCCATAGCGGAGCAGCCGGGTCCGCGCTTCGGAAGTGGTCAGGCCCACCGCGGAAACGCGATTGCCGAGGCTTTCAATAGAGGGCATGGCTCGCTCGATTGTACGCTGTCCTCGCAGTCTGAATGTTGGGCGAAAACGGCGCGCGCGGGACTTGCGGCGGCGCATGCGACAAACATCGCGGCGGAAACGGCGATCTTTCCGAGCATTTTCCGCATGGGGCCTCCTTTCCGATTGCCGGATCTTCTTCGGGCGACAGTGAATACAGGCTTTGATGTCTGACAGATGTCCAGGCGCCTAGCGGGCGGGGAATTCGCAACAGGGCGGGCGTCGCGGCGCGGGAAGGCCGCGAAATGGACGGAACGGCAGCGGCGACTTAGAATCGGAGGCCATGAATGAGAAGACAGAACAACTGCCGCGTGAAACACCAGAACAATCACGCGAACGATCGCCCGAGCCGTTGATCGGGCACGTGTCGGACACGGCGTTCTGGGTGGCGCATTACCGCGCGATCGAAGGCGAGCGGCCGGATGCGTTGTTCCACGATCCGCTGGCGGGAGTGCTGGCGGGCGAGCGCGGGCGGAAAATCGCGCAGGCCATGCCGATGACGTTCTGGACCGGCTGGAGCGTGGTGCTGCGGACGTGCATCATCGACGACTACATTCGCGAGGCGGTCGCGAGCGGCGTGGACACGATTTTGAACTTGGGCGCGGGACTGGATACACGCCCCTATCGAATGGAGCTGCCGGAATCGTTGCTGTGGATCGAGGCGGATTACCCGCACATGATCGAGTTCAAGGAGGAGAGGCTGGCGAAGGAGCGCCCGCGATTCCGGCTGGAGCGCGTGAAGATCGATCTGGCGGATGTCGAGGCGCGGCGGCAAATGCTCGCGGAGACGGACGCGCGGGCACGCAAGATGCTGGTGCTGACGGAAGGAGTGGTGCCGTATCTGGATGAGGCGCAGGCAGCGTCGCTGGCGGAAGATTTGCGGGCGCTGGCGCACGTGCATTACTGGGTGCTCGACTATTTTTCGCCGGAGGTGGTGAAGTATCGCGGGCGCAACAGCATGCACGAGCGCATGCAGAATGCGCCGCTCCAATTCGCGCCGGAAGATTGGTGGGGATTTTTCGAGGCGCGCGGCTGGCGGGCGAAGGAAGTGCGATACTACTGGGAAGAGGCGGAGCGGCGGAAGCGGCAACTGCGGTTGCCGTGGCACATGCGGGCGATGTTCGCGGTGCGCGGATTATTTTTGTCGAGGAAGCGGCGCGAGGCGTTTCAGAAAATAGCGGGATACGTGTTGCTGGAGCCGAAAGCCGAAGAGCAAGTCATCAACGAGGGATGAAGATGAGCGAGCCGAAGGCAGTGCCGCGCGAGCGGTTCACGGAAATGTACGCGACGAAAGCGCCGCCGTGGGATATCGGCAAGGCACAGCCGAAGTTTGCGGAGGAAGCAGGCCGGCTGAGCGGGTCGATTCTGGACGCGGGTTGCGGGACGGGCGAAAACGCGCTGTTTTTCGCGTCGCGCGGGCACGCGGTGACGGGGATGGATTTTCTGGAGGCGCCGATTTCCGCGGCGCGGCGCAAGGCGGCGGAGCGCGGCATCCAGGCGACCTTTCGAGTGGACGACGCGCTTAAGCTTGAGGAATCGAGCGAGCGATTCGATAACGTCATCGATTCGGGGCTGTTTCACACGTTTGACGACGAAAATCGCGCGCGGTACGTGAGAGGGCTGGCAAAAGTAGTGCGGCCAGGCGGGCGCGTGATGCTGATGTGTTTCAGCGACAAAACTCCGGGTGAGCAGGGTCCGCGCCGCGTGACCGAGGCGGAGCTGCGCAGCGCGTTCGCAAAGGGGTGGAAAATCGAGGTGCTGGAACGCGCGAGATTCGAGACGCGACCGGAGGCGAGGCGCGAGATGTTTGGCGGCGAGGATCCGTGGGCGTGGTTTTTGGTGGCGCGTAGGATCGAATAGCGGCCGGGATGAGTGGAAAAAATATTTAAAGCCCAGCACCGACAAAACGAGGATCGGCGGCCTCGCGTTCAACTTCCGAACCGGGAAGTTACTTGTGGGCGAAGCGGTGAGCCGGGGGCGCGCTGAACGAATCGAAATCGGAGAGCGGCATGGCGGCGGTGACGTACGTCTGCGAGATGCGGTCCTGCCAGGTGAAGCGGTCTTCGTCCCAAAGAGCCCAAACAAAGCCGAGCATCAGGGTGGCTCCCGACAGGATATAGCCGAAGCTGCGCCAAAGGAGTTGGCGCGTATCGGGCAGGCTGCCATCGAGACGCACGACGGCGAGGCCGCGAAGCTGCATGCCGGGCGTCGAGCCGGCGAGGACAGTGAAAAGCGAGACATAGAAGCAGTAGAAGAAATAGGCGGCGAGCGCGTACACGACCACATCGGTTTTCGCGATGGTGATTTCGCCGCCGAGAGAACGGAACAGGCCGAGAAATCCGGCGCAGGTGAAGGCCAGGAAGATCGCGTCGAGCGCGCCGGCCCAGCGGCGCTCCGCGAGCGAAGCCACGGGAACTAGGGCGGTTTGCGGATGGGCGCGATCGTCGGGCGAGGCGGAGAAATCGAGCTCGGGCTGGATGCGGATTTCGACGCGCTCGGGCTGGCGCTGACGTTGCGCGAGCTGGGCGCGCGCCTCGGCCTTGGACCGCGCGGCAAGGCGGGCTCGCAGTTCGGCTTCCGCGACTGTATCGTTATCGGCAATTGATTCGCGGAAGGGAAGGCCGGATTGCGAGTCTTCGCGGCGGAGATGGCCGCGGCGGGCACGGTATTGTTCCAGGCGGCGCGCGACTTCATTACGCCAGTCGGGCTCAGCGGACTCGGTACGCTCGCGCGCCGGAGCAACGGCGGCCGTGGCGCCGGCGCCGCGCGATGCGGCGGCCGAATGCGTCGAGCGCACCGCGGCGGATGCGGACGGGCGAGAGGATGCGCCGATCGGTTCAACCGGGGATCCGAGAAAGGCGTTTTTTTCGGAAGCTTCGGCGGAGCAGAACGAGCACGAATCCGTGTCGTCAAGCAGCAAAGCGCCACACTTCGGGCAGATGCGTATCACTGGTCCGTTTTGCGCTGCGGAAGTTCCAGTGAGGAACGCCAGCATCATAGCACGGAGGCAAGAGGCGATTACATGGTTGACGCAACTTCCGATGTGGAAATGTGGCGTATCGAGCACCGGGAAAAAGCCGTTGGGCGGGGACAGGAAAACACCGTAGGCGCCATGACGGATCGGTCGCTCGGCGCGCCCGACGCACCGGCGCGGCGGAACTGCATTCACGACTCGGGCATGGTTGGTGAACAATTGCGGCTGCGGAAGGCGCGTGTTAGGCTCGCCAGTTGATTCGACGATTTTTCCATCCATTCCGGACGATGCCGAACACGCGATTCGCCAAGTGTGGCGTCGAAGCCGCACTTTCGGCGACGCTGCTGACGGTCGCGCTCGCGTTTCCGGCCTGCGCGTACGGACAGAAAACCCGCAACAAAACCGCGCCGAATCCGGCTGCGCAACTGCTGCGCGGCGGCGGCGAGATGACGCTGCAAGCCGATCAGCAGCGCATGGTGGGAAAAATCTACTACGCTGACGGCGACGTGGACGTGGTGTACCAGAACGCCCGCCTGCACGCCGATCACATCGAGTACAACACGGAAACGCAGGAGATCACCGCGCGCGGGCACGTCCAACTCGATTACAAAACCCAGCACGTGGAGGCGGCTGACGCGAGCTACAACCTCCGCACCGGGCAGGGCGCTTTTCGCAATGTGCGCGGGACATTTGCGGTGCAGCGGAAGCCTTCGCCGACTCTGCTGGTGAGTCCCAACCCGATTTACTTCGAGGCGAGGGAAGCGCAGCGGGTCAGCGAGAACGAGTACAAATTCCGCGGCGCGTGGGTGACGGTGTGCAATCCCGATCACCCGACTTGGAAGTTTTACGCGCCGGAAGCGACGGTTCGATTGCAGGAATCGGTGCACCTGGTGAACGGAAACTTTCGCGTGTTTTCTGTTCCGGTGCTTTATTTCCCATATGCCACGATTCCGGCGGAAAAGCGGCGCGATTCGGGATTTCTGGTTCCGGAGATTGGCAGGACGTCGCAGAAGGGCAACGTGCTGGGCGACGCTTTCTATTGGGCGCCGCTTGATTGGATGGACATGACGGTTGGAGGGGCGTACTACAGCGCGCGAGGCTGGAGCCAGCGCGGCGAATTCCGAATGAAACCCTGGGAAAACACGTCCGTGGACGCGACGTATTTCGGGGTGATGGATCGCGGGCTGGCGCAGCCCGGCGGGGGGGTGCTCAAGCAGGGCGGTCACGAGGCCACGCTGCTCTTTACTTCCGAGATGCCGCATGGCTGGCGCGCGGTGGCCAATCTGGACCAGCTTACCTCGCTCACGTTTCGGCTGGCATGGTTTCCCACGTTCACCCAGGCGGTGAATTCGGAAGTGCGCAACGACGCGTTCATGACCAAGAACTTCGACGGCTACAGCCTGGATTTCGCGGCGCTGAGTTACCGGAACTATCTGAGCGCGACGCCGCAGACCTCGATCGTGCTGCGGACCGCGCCGGAGGCGCGGTTCAGTTCGGTGGACCGGCAGATTTTCAAGTGGCTGCCCGTGTATTTTTCGTTCGACGCGTTCACCGGCGCGGTGAGCCGGCAAGATAACGTGACGCCGTTCTCGACGCCCAATTACGTGGAGCGCAGCGAGGTGGCGCCCACGGTGACGTTGCCGCTGCACTTTGGCGATTGGCTGGATGCGGCGCCGAGTTTCACGTTTCGCAGCACGAATTACGGCGGGCAGGTGGAAAACGGGACATTCGTGAACCAGATGTTCTTTCGCAACACGGAAGAGTTCCGATTGGACCTGCGGCTGCCGACAATCGAGCGCGTGTTCGACGAAGGCGACTCCAAATGGAAGCATGTGGTCGAGCCGACGTTTGCGTATCAATACGTGAATGGCGTAAACGATTTTGGGCGCTTCGTGCGTTTCGACGAGGACGAAACACTCACCGACACAAATGAGATCGAATATGGCGTGACACAACGGCTGTACCGGAAAACCGACAGCGGCAGTGAGGATTTTCTGGATTGGACGCTGGCGCAAAAGTATTTCTTCGATCCCACGTTCGGCGGCGCGCTGGCGCCGGGCCAGCCAAACGTTTTTCAGACGCTCGACGAACTGACGCCGTTTGCATTCGCGGATGAGCCGCGCCATTTCTCGCCGATTGTCAGCGATCTGCGCGTGGAGCCGGGCAGGAGATACGATACGGAGTTCATCCTGAATTACGATCCCAACCGGAACCGCATGACGGCGATCGGCACGCTCCTGAAGCTCAAGCCGTACAAGGAATCGTTCATCACGTTGGCGCATTTTTCGGTGCTGAATCTGCCGCTCAATCCTCCATCGCCACCGCCGAATTTCCGGCAGCGCTCGAACCAGGTGCGGGCGCTGGTGGGCTACGGGGACATGAACCGCCACGGCTGGAACGCAATGTTCGGCGCGAGCTACGACTTCAGCCAGGCGGTCTTTCAAAATCAGATCGCGGAGATCACCTACAACGGCAACTGCTGCGGCATCGGGTTTGAATACCGGAGGTTTTCGTTCGGCACAATCCGTAATGAGAACCAGTACAGCGTGGTGATCCGGATCGCGAATCTCGGCTCGGTGGGAAATATGCGGCGGCAGGAAAAGATCTTCTGAGGTGCGCATGACGCGTACGCGTTCAGAAGCGGAGCTGGCGTTTCTTTCGATTGCGGAAGCGGCGCGGCTGCTGCGGCGCAAGGAAATTTCGCCGGTAGATTTGGTGCAGGCATCGCTTGCGCGGATCGAACGCGGAAATCCGCGGGTCAACGCTTGTTTGACAATACTTCAAGAATCGGCGCTGCGGCAGGCGCGCTCCTGCGAGCGCGAATGGACACGAGGCAGATCGAAAGGTCCCTTGCACGGGATTCCGATCGCGCTGAAAGATAATTTCTACACGCGCGGCATCCGCACAACCGCAGGCTCGAAAATTCTGGCCGATTTTGTCCCCAAGGAAGACAGCGACGTGGCGGCGAGGTTCGCGGCAGCCGGGGCCATTCTGATCGGCAAGACCAATATGCACGAGTTTGCGTATGGAATTACCAGCGAGAATCCGCATTACGGCCCGGTGCACAATCCCTGGGCGCTCGACCGAATATCCGGGGGATCGAGCGGGGGTTCGGCGGCAGCGGTTGCGGCCGGGATGTGCTTCGCGTCGGTTGGTACGGATACCGGCGGGTCGGTCCGCGTGCCGGCGTCGCTTTGCGGCATCGTAGGGCTGAAGCCGACGTACGGCCTTGTAAGCGTTGCGGGAACGGTGCCGCTCGCGCCGGCATTCGATCATGCCGGACCGCTGGCGCGGAGCGTGACGGACACTTGCATCATTCTGGAAGTGATTGCCGGGAAATATCCGCGGGGATTGCCGCGGCCAAACTACCGGATGCTGCGCAAGAACCGTCCACGGCGAATTCGAATCGGATGGCCGCAGGGTTACTACTTTGAGCGCGTAGAAGCCGAAGTGCGCAGGCTGGTGGAACGCGCGGCGCAGACGCTCGCGAAAATCCTGAATGCGCGCGTCGCAGAAGTCCCGCTTCGCCGGCTGGCGGAGGATGTTGAGGCGGTCACCAACGTGATCGTGGCCGAGGCAACCTACTATCATGAATCGCAGGGATACTTTCCGGCGCGCGCGGCGGAATACGGAGACGACGTGCGCGGACATCTGGAGCGGGGCGCGAAGGTGCGGGCGGTGGATTACATGCGCGGGCTTGACCGGAAGCGCGCAATTGCAGCTGAGTTCGATGCGGTTTTCGAGCATGCGGACGTGATCGTTGCGCCGGCTACGCCGATTGCAGCGCCGCGGATCGGGGACACTGCGATTCGCGTGGCCGGCGAGCGGGAAACTACGGTTCGCGCAGAGCTGCTCAGAATGGCGCGCCCGGCCAATATTTCCGGACATCCCGCGATTTCCGTTCCCTGCGGATTTACTTCGGCAGGATTGCCGGTTGGACTGCAACTCATCGGTCCGAAATGGGGCGAGGCGAAGCTGCTGGCGATTGCGCTGGCGTACGAAGAAGCAACGGAGTGGCACGCGCGGCATCCGGAACTGAAGTAAGAGGCGGCCGCGGCGCGCCGAAGCAAGGCACTGGAGGTAATTCTCGCGTGAGTCGCGCGTATAGGGCGCCTGTGCGATGACAAATGAACGCGGCTTAAACCAAAATCCCCTGGCATGCGTCTTATGGATGTGGGAAAATTCGCTTTTGTGCGGGCCCCGGCAGTGCCGCAGACAATATTCGAACTGATGGAGTGAGGGTCGGTCTATGGCTGTTCTCGCATTCTGGGTGTTTTTAGCGGGTTTGCTATCGTTCTTATCGCCGTGTGTTTTGCCGCTGGTGCCGGGGTACGTGACGATGCTTTCTGGCATTGGCATGGAGCAGCTCAAGGAAGGCGAGGGATCGAGCAGCAAGCTGCTGACCTCGGCTTTCTCCTTCGTGATCGGATTTTCGGCGGTTTTCGTTGCGATGGGCGCTACGGCCAGCGCGGTGGGCGCATTTCTTTCCAGGAATCGCGAGTTGCTGGTGACGATCGCGGGCGCGTTCATCATTCTTTTCGGTCTGCATTTGATCGGCTGGCTGGCGAAGATTTCGATTCGCGTCGGCATCATCATTGGCGCGGTGCTGCTTGCGGCCGGAGTGGCCCTTCAGTTTCACGGAGGATCGATCGGTTTCATTAAGCCAGTCCATTTCTATTCGGTTGCCGTGATCTTCCTGATCGGACCTAAATTGACGCGCTGGCTGAACCGCGACGTCCATATGCAAAATGTAGGCGGCAAACAGCCCGGCATCATCAGCGGATTCCTGATGGGATTCGCCTTTGCGCTGGGCTGGACGCCATGCATCGGGCCGGTACTCGCGGGAGTGCTCGCCATTGCCGCAACCCGCGCGAAAGTGACGGAAGGCGTGATCCTGCTGGTTTGCTATTCGGCCGGGCTCGCGATTCCTTTCCTGATTACAGCGGTCGGAGTCGGGCGGTTCCTGAAGTTCTACCAGAAGTTCCGGCGTCATTTGCACACGGTGGAAGTAACCAGCGGCGTCGTACTGCTGTTGGTCGGCCTCCTGTTTTTTGGCCCGGGTCTGACGCTGATTTCCCGGCACATGGGGAATATGGCCGGGCTCGACAGCCTGCTTCCAAAATCCGCCGTAAAGATGCTGGAGGGGCCCGCGGAAGGCGGCACGAAGAAAGTTGCGAGCGATGATCTCAAGCCGGCGCCGAACGTCACGTTCAAGAATTTGCAGGGCCAGAACGTTTCGCTCGCGAGCTATAAGGGTCAAGTGGTTCTGCTGAACATGTGGGGCACCTGGTGCGAGCCGTGCCGAGGCGAAATTCCCACGCTGATCAAAATGCAACAGGAGTACAACAAGAAGGGATTCACGGTTTTGGGTGTGGCCACGAACGATGACTTGGATCGCGTGATCCCGTTTGTTCGTAACACGAAATTCGATGTTGGCGGACAGGAATTGACCATGAATTACCCGATCGTGATGGGCAGCGACGAGATTTCCAACGCGTTCGGCGGCTTGCTGGGAATGCCAACCAGCTTTTTGATCAACCGCAATGGCGACATCGTAAAGAGGTACATCGGTTCCTTGAATCCGACGGAAATCGATCAGGACGTGAAGGCTCAACTATGAACAAGTCGAAGATGATTCGAACGATATTTGCGCTGGGCGCAGCGATGCTGCTGGTGACTGTGGATCTGCCGGCCATTGCGACGGCGCAGGCCGTGCCGATGTCCGCCAAGGATGTGGTGAAGGCGAAGCCCTACGTATCCCTCGACCGGGTGCCGCGAGGCAAGGATTTTGAAGTGGCCATCGTGGCGACCATTCACGAGGGATACCACATGAACTCGCATCACCCCCTTGATTCGTACCTGATTCCCACCACGATGACGGTCAAACCACCGGAGGGCATCAAGGTGCTGGATACGATTTACCCTCCCGGGCGCGACAAGAAGTTCCCGTTTTCGCCCACGAAGCCGTTGAACGTCTATACCGGAAGCGTGACGCTGCGGCTGCGGCTCAAAGCTGAACCGTCCGCAAAAATCGGCGCCACCACGATTCCTGTGACGCTGCGCTATCAAGCGTGTAACGATTCCGCATGCCTTCCGCCGGTGAAGATCCCCGTAAACGTGCCGGTGCAGGTGGCTGCCGCGGGCGCGACGAGCCACCCAGCCAACAAGGCGATTTTCGAGAAGCCCGGAATCTGACAGTTCTCAAACGAAGGCACGGCATCCTGCTGTGCCCTTACGGCAGGACGAGCCGGAGCCGCAAGGCTTCGGCCTTTTTGTTTGTGCGCCGGCAATGCACGTCGGGAGTCGTCGGCTGTCAGGTCGCGGAGAGCACGGGCAGGGCGCGGCGGATGCGGGCGACGACGCGGTCCTTGCCGAGCGCAACCATGGTTTCGAAAAGGGGCGGCGCCACGGCGCGCCCGACGATGGCCACGCGGGTGGCGTTGATCAGCAGGCCGGCCTTCACGCCTTCAGCCGCGGCGAGTGATCGCAGCGCCGCGTCGCAGGCATCGTGGTTCCAATCGGGCAGCGCCGAAAGGGCATCGCCGAGTTTCGCGAGCATGGCGGGCAGGCGCTCGTCCTTCCAAAATTTGGCGCGCGCTTCGGCCTCGTAATCGAAATCGTCGGTAAAAAAGGCGCGCGCCCAGGTGGTGAAATCGCGCAGGAGGCGCGTTCGCGGACGGATCAGATCGACCACGCGCGCGAACCATTCCGGATCCTGCGCGGCCTGCGATCCATTCCAAAGATTCGCGCGCTGGAGTTCCTCGGCAATGTACGGGAGCAAGTCGCCGATTGGCAGCTTTTGCAGATATTGCGTGTTGAACCACTCGAGCTTGGGCCGGTCGAAAATGGCGTTGGTGCGGCTGACGCCTTCGAGAGAGAAGCGTTCCACCAATTCGCAGGTGCGGAGGAATTCGGAGTCATCACCGGGCGACCATCCGAGCAGCGCCAGGAAATTGCGAAACGCTTCGGGCAGAAAGCCTTCGTCGGCATACGAGCTGACGCTCGTGGCGCCGTGGCGCTTGGAAAGGCGCGTGCGGTCCGCGCCCAAAATCAGCGGCACGTGGGCGAAAATCGGCGGCTCGGCGCCGAGCGCGTGATAGAGCAGCACTTGTTTGGGAGTATTGGAGAGATGATCGGCGCCGCGGATCACGTGCGTGATGCGCATGTCGATGTCGTCCACCACCACGCTCAGCTGATAGGTGGGCAAGCCGTTGGAGCGCAGCAGGACGAAATCCTCGATTTCTTCGTTCCGCACTTCGCGCGGCCCAAAGACGGCGTCCCGGAAACCGGTGGTACCGGAGCGCGGCGCGCGAAAGCGAATGGCGGGCAGAATGCCTTCGCGCTCGCGGACCGCGCGATCGGCGTCGGACAGATCACGGCAAGGACACGCGATGTTTTTCTTGGTTTTCGGCCCCTCGTCGTCGCCTTCGCCTTCCTGCTCCTCGCCGGACTCCGCTGCGGGAGCCGCATCGGCGCCCGCATACGAGCTGGCCTTGCAATAGCAGGCGAACGCCGCGCCGCTGGCGAGCAGGCGCTTGGCCTCTGCGCGGTACATGTCGAGCCGCTGCGACTGAAAATACGGGCCTTCGTCCCACGCGACGCCGAGCCATTTCAAGCCCGCGAGAATTCCGTCCACCAGTTCGGGGCGATTGCGCTCGACGTCTGTATCCTCCACGCGCAGCAGCATCGTGCCGCCCTCATGGCGGGCAAACAGCCAGTTGAAAAGCGCGGTACGGGCGCCGCCCACGTGGAGATAGCCCGTGGGCGACGGCGCGAAGCGAACGCGCGGTTTTTGGGTGCGATCCATAACACTCCCAAGACGCAGCGACCAAACCAAGTATCTTAGCGAAAGCGCGAAGCGAAATCGACGGAATCCGTTTAGGGGCTGCTTCGGCTGGCGCTTGACCAGTACCCGAGTACCGTTGACCCGCGTGCGGAGGACAATTAGCATGGCGGCACGGAAAGGCGCAGGCGTTTTGTTTTGTGGAGAAATGGGCAGCCGGTCTCGCGGCAGAGAAATGGTGTTTTCCAGGTTGACTCCAGCGAAACTTCTCGTCACTGGTTGCCAGCGAAGCGCTCATTTTCTGCTATCCTTTGCGGAAGTGTCCTTAAAACCGGCCAGGGAGCTATGAGGTGAACGTCCACGCAACCGTCGTGCAAACGGTGGAGGTCGGGGCGCTGCTTCTGGCGTCGTTTTTCCTGTTCCTCTACCAGCGCAAGCGCCAGCCATACCTGCTGGCTTGGGCGGTGGCATGGTTCCTGATGGCGCTGTTCTTTTTCGCCCGCATCGCCGTCCCATATATACCGCGTGGTCCATTGCGGCTCTGGTATCGGACCTTCGACGAGACGCTCGTGGCGCTTTCGGCCCTCGTTTTCTATTCGGCGGCGCGGTTGTATGTGCGCGTCTCCGTGCCGTACCGGATTTTGGGCGTGGCGGCTGTTTTCGGCGCGGTTTGGTCGGGACTGCACGTTCACGGTGTCGTCAACGTGCCGGTGGGTCTCGGGGTGGCGCTGCTCTTTCTGGTGATCGGGCAAACGTTCTGGCAAGAGGGTCGCCGCCAGGAAGCGAAAGCCGACATTCTGCTGGGCATAACCTTCGTGGGCTGGTCTCTGCTCTTCCTCGCCATGAATTTTCAGGACCGCATCTCATTCCTGCGCAACCAGGATCTGCTTCCACTGATGCTGCTGCCGGAAATGTTCACCTGCGTGCTCATGGTGATGACCGTGTATGAGGACGAGCGGCGGCGTGTGGAGCGCGACATGCTGGCGCTCTCGAACTTGAATCTGGCTACATCGAGCTTTGTCGGCGGAGAGATTCAAAAGATGCTGGCGCAGGCGCTCGACCGGGTTTTGAGCGTGGCGCGCATTCCGGCCGGCGCGCTGTGCATGCGCTACGGAGAATCGGACGGTCCGACGTCGGTGATGGCGACGGGGCTCGAAGACGGTTTCTGCCGCGCGCTGCAGGAAGATGATCTCGATTCCTATGTAGTCACCCTCGTGGCGCGCCTCGGCGGACTGGTGGTGCTGCGCGATCTGGCGCGCGATGCGAACTGGGAAGCGCTGGAAAAGGAGCCGTCGTTTGGGCGGCTTCGCCGCATTCTGCTGGACCAGCGCTTGCGCACGGTGGTGGGCATCAGCCTGCAAACGAAGCAGCGCGTCTTCGGGGTCTTGCTGCTGGGCACTAACGAAACGCGCACGTTCACCGCGGCGGAACGCCGCCTGCTGCTCGCGCTCGGCCACCAGATCGGAATGGCCGTCGAGAACAGCTACCTCATTCAGCAAAGCTCCCGCCGTAGCGAGGAGCTGCACATCCTGAATGAAATCGGCTGCGCGCTCAGTTCGACGCTCGACCTGAACGCCCTCCTCGAACGCATCTATACCGAAATGCGCCGCGTCGTGGATGCGAACAGCTTCTTCATCGCGTTTTATGAGCCGGGCGCGCTGGAGGTGCGTTTTGAAATTGAGGTAAATGACTGCGAGCGGCGGCCCAAGCGAACGCGGCCGACGGGCAATCACATGGTCGAGTACATCGTGAATTCGGGACAGCCCCTGCTCATTCGCGACCACTTCATGAAAGAAGCGCAGCGGATGGGATTCGAGCCGGCGCGCGAGGTCGGCTCGCTTTGCGCCGTTCCGCTCATCATTTACGACAAACCCGTCGGTGTGATGGCGGCGCACAGCATGAAAGAGCGCGTATTCGATGAAGGGCACGTGGAACTGCTGCGCGTGCTGGCAAGCGAAGCGAGCATCGCCATCGAAAACGCGCGTCTTTTTGCCGAAGAGCAGAAGAAGGCGCGCCAGCTCGAGCTGATCAACAACGTCACGGGCCATGCGATCAATACGCTCGATCCCACCGAAATGCTTTCCAAAATCGTGGCGGAAATGGAGCGGCATCTCGCATACGACCACATCGGAATCGCACTGCTCGATTATTCGGTAAAGGAGCTGGTGATTCACGCGGAAGCCGGCCGTCGCCGGGAAGCGCTGGGCCGCCGCGTGCTGCTCGACGAAGGCTTGATCGGCCAGGTGGCGCGTTCGGGGCAGATCGGCGTGGTGCGCAATCTGGACGGCGCTTCGCCGCGGCTGATGCTGCCCGGGTCGGTCGCCTCGGTGGCGTTGCCGATCAGCTACGGCGACCAGTTCCTGGGAGTGCTGTACGTCGAGTCAACGGAAGCGCGCGAATTTCCGGAGCAAGAGATCGCGCTTCTCCGCACGCTGGCGGATCTTTTCGCCGGAGCGCTACATAACGCGCTCACATTCCAAAAGGCGCAGGAGCAGGCCATCACCGACGGCCTCACGGGCGTTAAGACACATCGCTTCCTGATGGAGGCGCTCTCATCCGAATGGAAACGCTCCACGCGCGCCAGCCGGCCGTTTGCCTTGGCGCTGATGGACCTGGACCGGTTCAAATTCGTCAACGATTTCTACGGGCACCTGGAAGGCGACGTGGTGCTGCAGCGCGTCGGCCACATTCTCGAAGAGCACTGCCGCCGATCGGACGTCGTCGCGCGCTATGGCGGCGACGAGTTCGTGATTCTGATGCCCGAAACGACGATTGAGCAGGCGCGGCAACTTGCCAACAAGCTGCGCGGCTGGATCGCGTCCGATCCGCTTCTGCGCGATAAGAATGTCACCGCCAGCTTCGGCATTGCAGCTTTCCCGGTGCACGGCTCCACGCCTCAGGAGCTGATCCAGGTGGCCGATTCCTCGATGTACCTCTCGAAGCATCAAGGCGGCAATTCGGTTTCGAGTTCCGAGCAGGTCGATCCGATGGACCGCAAGCGGTGGAAGAAGGACGTCTTGGAAGCCTATCTCGGGGTCACCTTGAAGCGCCTGTTTTCCACCGGCCCCGAGGCGTTCGAGGAAATTTACCGGAGGCTCGAGCATTTCACGCGCTCGCTCGAAGAGCACGGAGGCAACGGCATGGGCGAGGGGCTGCCGCCGGCCGTGGTTGAGACCGTCACTTCACTCGCCCTCGCCATCGACGCGAAAGATCATTACACGCAGGGCCACTCACAGAAAGTTTCGAGCTACGCGGCGATGATTGCCGAGGCGCTGGGCATGACGCCCGAGGAAATTGAAGAAATTCGCCTCGCCGGCCTGCTGCACGATATCGGCAAGGTCGGAATCCCGGAAATGATTCTCAATAAATCCGGTCCCCTCGACGCCTCCGAGTGGGAAACGATGAAAACGCACACCGACCTCGGCGCACGCATCCTGGAGCCGCTCAAGGCGATGGCGCGCATCCGCTTGATGGTGCGCCACCACCACGAGTTTTACGATGGTTCCGGGTATCCCGACCGACTGGAAGGCAAGCGTATTCCGCACGGCGCGCGCGTGATCGCCATTGCCGATGCGTACGATACCATCACTTCGGCGCGCACCTATAAGCGCGCTCGCACCCCGGAAGACGCGTTCGCGGAACTCGAACGCTGCGCCGCCAACCAATTCGATCCCGAAATTGTGCGCGTATTCATCGAAGCGATGCGCCGCGCGCCGCGGCCAACCATCGAAGCGCCTGTCATAGCATCGCGCGGCGTCGATCTTCGCCTCTAACGCGCTGCCCCAAGCTCCCGGAAAGCGCCGCGGATTTGCCCTTGCCGAAAAATAACCGCGAAATTCAGATGCGCCGGTCGATGTTTGGAAAATCGAGCCAGACCTTGACGCCGCAAAAATGCGAGCCTTCGGTGCAGATGGGCGTGGAAATCCCCGCGCGCAGATAGCAGGGTGGGCCAATGTAGCGGCCGAGTTCGGGCAGCGCGTCGCGCACCTGCCGAACTTCCTCGATCGACGCCTGATAAATTTCTTCCTGGGCGTTGAAGCACGTGCGCATGGTCCATTTGTGCAGCAGGTGGAGCAGCGACCCCGATTCGATCAGGCGGATCGATTTCGCATTAGGCAGCAGATAGAGAGCGAATTCGCGGGGCACTCCGCGGTCCAGGAGCTCGTTTTTCGCGGTCCACGCGTCGTGCATTGCGCGCTGGTAGATTTCGAGCGCGCGCGGATGATCGCGGATCAGCATCGGCGTGATGTAATCCGGCGATCGCGTGTCGGCAAGCGTAAGCAGGGGCCGCGCGGCGGGAACCATCCGATGGCGCTGGTCCTGGCTATCGGCGGTGTGGCTGATTTTCTTTGCGAAAGTGAAATAAGCGTTCTCGATCGCGCGCATCATGGGCGCGTTGACGCCCACGTTGAGCGTCTCACGGCGATAGGGATTGCGCTTCGGATTCAGCACCCGGTCAATCGCCTCTGCGTCGGGGCACTCGACCGCTGCCAGTCCTGCAACCGTTCGATAGCCTTCCGCGATGGATGAGACGGCATGCGGCGAATAGTCGATCAGCCGCGACGTGAGCCCGGCGAGACGCGCGTCGAATTCGCGCGCGAACGCTTCGCCGTCCCGCGGCGGCTCGGCGAATTCCGGCACCTCATTGAGCGGCTCGTTGCCGAAGCGATCGAAGAACTGCGGATCGATTTTGCGGACGCGCGCGACCATCTCGTCCACCACCCTACGCGCCTCGGTGGGCGCGTCGTTCGCCGCGCACATGCGCCAAAGCCTGTGCAGCACGATACCGGAGATCGTGTGCACCATGGTGGTGAACGCCGCCACGGGCAGCACATAGCGAGCTACTTCGATGGCGCGCTTTTCCGACTGGCGTTCGACCTTCTGCACTCGTTTCGCATGCGATGCAGGTCCCACGTGCCAGATATCGCCAAGGATCTCGCGCGCCGCTGGTTCGAGCAGAGCGGCAAGCTCGCGATAGTAGTCCCAGGCCCGCGCCACGGCCTTTTCATAGATGGCGCGCTCGGCGGCGCCGAAATTCGCGCTCTCCGGCGGAACGAACGCTTGCGCGCGGTCGAGCCGCACGTACCGCTGGCTCTGCTGCTCGGAATTGTAGAAGGGATGCGCGTGCAGAAACGACCAGACGAACTGGCGGCTGACGTTTTCGAGGCCGAATTCGAAATGCGCGTGCTGGTAAACGGTGTGATGGCCGCCGAAATACGTTCCCGTGCCGATCATCACGCGCTGCTTTTCGGTGACCTCGCCGGGATCGATCAGCCGCGGCGAATAGCAGGTGCGCGCCGCGGCAATCGCGGAATCGAATGGATGCGCGAACGAGTTGCGCAGCGTGACGCGCGGCGCGGCCGTTTCCACCAGCGCCGCGGACGAACCGGATTGCGGATCGGGAACAGGCGACAATTGCGTGGCCATCTAGGCGGGATTGTACACCGCGCGCGGCCTCGATTCACCGGGGCGCTGAATTCCAAGCCGCGGATCGACGAGCGCCCGAGCCGTCCTACTTTTTGGAAGCCGCGGCCTTGTCGGCGTATTTTTTCTGGAAGCGCTCGACGCGGCCGGCCGTATCGACCAATTTCTGCTTGCCGGTGAAAAATGGGTGGCATTGCGAGCAGATTTCCACACGAATCAAGTCGCCCTTGTGCGTGGAACGCGTTTCAAAGGTGCTGCCGCAGGCGCAATGCACCGTGACGGGATGATAGTCGGGGTGAATTCCTTGTTTCATGAAAAGCTCCATCCGCCGGCCGGTCTGCGCGGATTGCCGGCGGTCCATCTCGCCGCGGAACGCACTGCCGCGTCGCTAAGCCAGCGCGAAACCGTCATTATACACCTTCCTTCGTTTACGCGCCAATTCGCAACCGGCGGAAGCGAGTTTCGCCGGTCACGAGCCGCTAAAAAGCAGCGGCATGCCGAGCTTGGAGGTGTAGTCGGGGCGATAGCGCTCGGTGTTGTAGAGCTTCGCCACGTTCACTTTGCGGGCGCCGAGTGACACATCCGGCAGCGGCACATGAGCGTAGCAGCCGTTTTGCACGGCGATCATGCGGCCGGTAACGCCGCGGCGAATCAGATCGACGGCGATATTGGCGAACGAGATGGCCACCAGTTGGTCGATGGAATCGGGCTCGCCGCTGCGCAGGTCGTAGGTCAGATCGCTGACCATGGTTTCCTGACCGGTGCGGCGGCGGATTTCGTCCGCCAGGGCCTGGCCGATATCGACTTTCTTGCGATGGCCGAAGGCGTCCGCTTCGCCGTATTCCTTCACCTCGCCACCGGCCCAGATGGCTCCTTCGGAAACGATCATCAGTGCGTAGTGGCTGGGATTGTTGCCTTTGTCTTCCATCAGCAGGCGGCAAACGCGGTCGATATCGAACGGGTACTCCGGGATGAGGCAGCGCGTGGAGGTGACGTAGGCGGTGTAGAGCGCCGTGAAACCGGCGTCGCGGCCGAAGATGCGGAAGATACCGATGCGTTCGTGCGAGCCGATGGTGGTGCGCTGGCGCGTGATCGATTGTTTGGCGCGCGTGACCGCGGTGGAAAATCCGATGCAGTACTCGGTGCCCTGGACGTCGTTGTCCATGGTTTTGGGAATCGCCAGCACGGGAAACCCCGCGGACGAAAGCACGGATGCGAAGCTGAGCGTATCGTCGCCGCCGATGGCTACGAGGCAGGAAATTCCCAGCCGTTCGAGATTGCGAAGAACCAGCGGCGTCAGATCGTAAAACTTGCCGTCGAACGGCAGCTCGCGGATGTCCGCCGCTCCCAAATGCTTGGGCAGGCGCGATTCGGGCATGCGGCGCGGATTGGTGCGCGAGGTATGAAGCATCGTGCCGCCGGAGCGGTCGATGGTGCGGGTGTTTTCACGGTCGAGCGACATGATGTAATTGGCGTCGCTGGGTCCGGTGAGATGCGTGAGGCCCTCCCAGCCGCGCCGAATGCCGATCACCCGCCGGCCGATTTCGCTGGCGCCATAAACGACGGACTTGATGACAGAGTTCAATCCCGGCACGTCTCCGCCGCCGGTGAGAATGCCGATATTATTGGAGGCAGGCATATGGGAATCCGTGCAATGGAAGCGCAGTCCGCACAGCAGACCGCGTAATTATCGTAGCAAACACCGCCGGGAATGGAACAATCCAGGCGAAGACGACGTGACACGCTTGCGTCAGCATGAGATCACGCTTCCCCTTCCAGCGACGCCAGGCGTTCGGACAAATCGCGGTGCAGACCCGCGGGAAGAACCCCCTCGGCAACGATCCGGCGCAGCAGTTCCAGATTATCGCGGCTGCGCACGTAGGCGCGGTTCACGTCCGCCACGGTGATGCCGCGCGGATCGCGCTCGACCAATTCGATTTGGTCGCCGGCGCTCACCATCCCCTCTTCGGCGACTGAGAAGTAAATCCCTGAAAGTCCGCTGGCGAGGAAACGCTTCGGCATGTCGTCACGGCCGAAGCGTATGCCCAACTTGTAGCAGGGAATTCGCGGCTGGCTTACTTTCACGACCGCGCCGCCGATGCGATAGCGGTCGCCGATGCGCGCTTCGCTTTCGCGCAAGCCTTCGGTGGTCAAATTCTCGCCAAAATTTCCCCACGTCAATTCCAGTCCGCCCAGCTCGTTGCGCCAAAAGGCGTAATGCTCGTACGGATAGGCGTAAAGAGCTTTGTTGATCCCGCCGTGAGCGTTCCGATCGGCCTGGCGATCGCCATCGAAATTCGTTTGCCGCAGCATCACCGGCCCGGAAACGGGCGACTTAAAAATTCCAGTGCTCACGGAGCGCCCGCGATCGAGGACGAGGCGCGGTCGTCCGACATTAATGGAGAGGATTTTCATTGGGTACGGCCTTTCATTCGCGGCAATCCAGGACGGCCGCGCCATTCACGCGATCTGCTTTCAGGTCGTTGAGCGCGCGGTTGGCATCGCGCAGAGGATAGACCGTCACCCGCGAGTGAATCGGAATTTCCGCGGCGACGCGGAGAAAATCCTCGCCATCTTTGCGCGTGTTATTGGCCACGCTCCGAATGATGCGCTCGTGATAGAGAAGATCGTAATCAAAAGAAGGGATGGGGCTCATATGAATTCCGCCGAGCACCAGCGAACCGCCCTTTTTGAGCGCCTGAAGAGCGGGTGGGACGAGTTCTCCCGCGGGAGCAAATACGATTGCAGCGTCGAGCAGTTTCGGCGGCTGTTCGGCTGCTTCGCCCGCCCATACGGCGCCGAGCTGCAGCGCCAGCTCCTGATGTTTTTTTCCGCGCGTGCAGGCGTACACCTCGACGCCCCAGTGCAGCGCCACCTGAATCGCCACGTGAGCGGCGGCGCCGAAACCGTAGAAGGCCAGCCGGGCGCCGCGCCGCACGCCCGACAGGCGCAGGCAACGAAAGCCGATGATGCCGGCGCAGAGCAGCGGGGCGGCGTGCTCGTCCGCAAAGTTTTCAGGGAGCGGGTAAACGAAATTTTCGGGTCCAACGGCGTACTCGGCGTAGCCGCCATCGACGGTCCAACCGGTGAAAGCGGGGTGATCGCAGAGGTTTTCGCTGCCTGCGCGGCAGTATTCGCAGCTGCCATCGGTGCTATGCAGCCAGGCGATTCCGACGCGGGCACCCGGCTTGAACCGCTTCGCACCGACGCCGAGCTTCTCCACCACGCCGACGATTTGGTGACCGGGAATGAGCGGGGACTTGCGCCGCGGGAGTTCGCCCTCGACCACGTGCAGATCGGTGCGGCAGACGCCGCACATTTTCACGCGCACCAGCACCTCGCCAGGAGCGGGCTCTGGAACCGGCGCGTCCGTGTATTGCAAGGGATTGGTGGCGACTGGCGCCGGAGCCTGGAGGAGGCAGGCCTTCATCGGGTGCTCCAGACGGATACGAGCGATTGCGACCCTGGCGAAATGCCCACCGGCGCATGTGGTAAGTACACGTTCATGGCAGGAATTTTAGCGCGATTGGACCGGGAGAGGCGCGCCGAGCGCGCGGAAGGCGCCGGGGATGCGCGGTCGGGGTAGTTGGTGCGTCGTGCTCGGGCCGCGCATCGCCCAGCGGAAACTGCCGGCGCAGAGTAACACTTGCGGGCTGGCGCTTGATTGCGGACACAATTTTGCTTCGAGTACCGAGCATGGCCAAAACAGTTGGCGCGATCGGACTGCATTTTGCGATGCGACAAAAAGCGATTTGCGCGAAATCGGCGTGAATGGGAGGTGACGGGACGTTCCGCCCTGGCATATGCTCCAGCATTTGTTATCAGTGACTTAGATCGCGCAAGGGTCGATTGAGTGTTCCGCCCCTTTTGTCGATGCCGGAAGGCGGATGGTTGCGGCTGGAAGCGAAGATGGGGCGAAGATTGGCCGTGGGCGGCGGGCGACGGCGGCGCCGTTGCGCATCGCGCTAATTCCATCGCGCGCTCTCCTTTTCCGGCGGCCCAGACACACGGGCCACGGCGGCCGCTGAAGGGTGTTTCTGCAAGCTGCCTGCGCCCAGCGGCTCGGCGCCGGCAACGAAAAACGGCTAACGTTAGCACATCAGTAAACAAAAATCAATAGGAAAAATTTACCTAGCCAAGAATTCCGTTGGGCGATGCCGGCGAAGCTCTGGTCACAAAGCTCAAATTCGCGCCAGCGAGCGACGGCGGCCGCCGGGGAATAACCTCTCTTGCCGTATGCTTCCGCGGTCAGGGCCGACGTGCGCCGACGACGTCGTGGCACTTTTCCCGACTCAAGCGAAATATCTCCCGGTTCGTGGGACGACATTTTCACTGGGCGATTGAGGCGTGACGGAACCATTGGGCCAAGACACCACCGGCTTTGGCGCTTTTACGCGGCGCCGTTCGCAGCTATAATCGCCGAACTTTCTTCTACTTTTTTATGAAAAAGTCCCTGCTTCTGATATCGGCTGCGTGCGCGCTATGCAGCGGCGCCGCGTGGGCGCATCATTCACGGGCCATGTTTGACCAGAAGAAGCAGGTGAAGCTCGTCGGGACGGTTAAGGATTTTCAGTGGACCAATCCGCACTGCTGGATCGATGTGCTGGTGCCGGACCCATCGAATCCCAGCGCTGCACCGGTGGCGTGGGGAGTAGAGACGGGTGCGCCGGTGGAGTTGATGCGAAAGGGATGGAAGCCGGGCAGCCTGCATCCGGGAGACAAAGTAACGATTCTGATCAATCCGCTGCGAGACGGCCAGCATGGCGGACTGGTTCTCGGCGTGCTCGGCCCTGATGGAAAAGTGATTGGCAGGCCGGCGGTGCCAATAAAATGACGGCGAAGACCACGATTGCAATCGCGCTGCGGCGGGGCGCTTCGGCCGCGGCGATAGCGTTGATGGCGGGTTGTCTCCTGCCGGCACACGCACAGAAGAATTCGAAGGAACGAATCGCAGCGTTCGCGAAACTGCCGAACTGGTCGGGCATTTGGGAACTCGACGCGTTCGTCGGGCAATCGGACGGCCAGCAATTCAGCGCGGAAGGGCAGCGGCGATTGCAATACTACGCGACCGCGCTGAAGCCCGCGTTCACGCCGGAATATCAGGCAAAATTCGATGCAATCCTGGCAAAAGTGCAAGCCGCGGTGGCCGCCGATCCGAACCATCCGCCGGAAACGCATCCGCCGCTGTGCGTCGATCCGCCCTTTCCCGCGACTTTGACACCGGGAATGTTCGAGTGGCTGGTGACGCCGGAAGAAACGACCTTTGTGAGCACGGTGGGCGCGGTGCGGCACATTTACACCGACGGGAGGTCGCATCCGCCGAAGGACGAGTTGTGGCCGACGCTGATGGGAGACTCGGTGGGGCATTGGGAAGGCGACACGCTGGTGATCGACACAATCTCGACTAAACCGCGCCTCTACACGGGGCAGCTTTCCGGTTTCTTTTTTCCGATGAGCGATCAGATGCACTTCATCGAGCGGGTGCGGATGGTAGATCACGATCACATGCAGATCGACTACACAGTGGAAGATCCGGTGGCGCTGACGAGACCGATCCACGCGACGATAATCCATACCCGCGTCACGGATTTCAACCGCATGATCGAGGAGACCGATTGCGAGGAAAACGAGCGGGACCCAGTGGTTAACGGCAGATTCACCACGATCACGCACTGACGCGCGCACATTCCGACGCGGAAAATCGGGAGAGTTGGGAGGCGAAGTCGGGGAAATCGGAGGCGCTGATGTCAACGAGCATGGAAATGTTGCCGCTGGAAAGCGTAACGACCACGTAATTTTTCTTCAGGCAAGACAAGCCCTCGACGGCATCCGGCTAGGGATCAAGGCGATGCCAGACGCCGTTCCGCTCGTCTTTGTGATCCTCGGATAAACCGGTGATTTGAAACTCGGCGAGAACTTGGCGGAGGATGCGGTGATGGATTTCATCCTAGCTTGAGCTAGGGGGCCGCAGCGGACTTTTTCTGGGGCGGTTTGTAGCCGGCACGCCAGTATTCGGCGGATCTCGACCAGTCGACGTTCAATCCCTTCTCGCGCGCCCAAATGGCTCCTTCGCGAACGATCGAACCGTGCCAATCGAGGGTGGCGCCGAAGACATCGAAGGTGAGCGCTTTCAAGCCGCGAACGCCGGACTTCATGGAGCAACAGTGGCGCATCTCAAAAAAGAGGCTGCAAGGAGAAGAACGAGGCGGCGAGGCGGCAGAGGACTGACGGGGCAGGGGCTTCCGATACTAGCCGATCGCTGCGGCGAATCGGGCGCCGCGGTATGCTATCGTCGGTCGGCGAGGTGGAATGTTTTTTTGGCCTAATAACCGGGGTGGCGGACGGCAAGCGCCAGTAGGATTTTGGCGCGCGGCGACAATTGCGCTGGCGGTATTATTCGCGGGCGGGGTCTTACTTGCCCAGATCGGCGGGTATCCGGGCTATGCACCGGGACACGGGATTATCGATATGGACGGCGAATCTTTCGCGCCCGAAAACCCGAATGAGCACGCCGAGTGGACGTTCGCGCGATTTCGCTACGATTTGGGAGACGAGTTCGGGCCGTATGGGTTCCAGCGCTGGGCGGCGGATTATCCCAAGGCGGACCGGCAGTTCATTATGGGCGTGAAACGGCTGACGCGGATCGACGCGAGGTCCACGGAGCACATTGTGGACGCGAACGGCGACGAGATCTTCAATTATCCGTGGGTTTACGTCGAAGACCCCGGCGGATGGCGGCTGAACAAGGCCCAGGCGACGCGGCTGAGGCAATTCATCGAGCGCGGCGGGTTCATCATGCTGGACGATTCTTGGGGCGACGAGGAATGGGCCACGATGGAAGCGGGGGTGGAGATGATTCTGCCCGGCCGAACGATCGAGGACCTGCCGAATAACGACCCGGTTTTTCATGTGGTGTATGACCTTGACGACAGGATACAAGTGCCTGGAACGCGGCACATCTGGGGCCGGCGATGGCCGCTGTCCCCGGATATGGTGCATCCGCGATGGATGGGGGTCCGCGACGATAAGGGCCGGGTTGTGATCGCGATTTGCCACAACTCGGACGTGGGCGACGCCTGGGAATGGGCGGATAGCCCGCGGTATCCTGAAAAAGCCGCATCGACGGCCTACCGTATCGGCATCAATTACATCATTTACGCCATGACCCATTAGGGGGACCGGCGGTCCATGCGATTCGCTAGGGACCCGTGTCCGGCAAGCGCCCAGTCAGCTTAGCGGGCTTCCGCCGCGGGGGACGGGTATCGACAGAGGAGCAACGATCGTGGCCAAGAAAAACTTCAAGGATTTGACGGAGAGAGAGATTCTTGCGCTGGCGATTCAACTGGAGGAGGAAGACAGTCGCATCTATGGCGATTTTGCCGATGGACTACGCGAGTCATACCCTTCGACAGCGAAGCAGTTTGATGAGATGCAGGCGGAGGAATCGAGGCACCGGCAGAGGCTGCTGGAGACTTACCAGCGGAGGTTTGGCGACCACATACCGCTGATCCGGCGGCAGGACGTGAAGGGGTTCATCGAGCGCCGGCCCATCTGGCTTGTACGGCCGCTAGGAATCAACATGGTACGAAAGCAGGTGGAGGTAATGGAACTGGAGACGCGCCAGTTTTATGAGCGGGCGCTGACCAAAATCTCCGATCCCTCTACCCGCAAGCTGCTGGGGGATCTCGCGGAGGTGGAACGCCAACATTCCGAGTTCGCGGAGTCACTGAAAGAGCAGCAGATCGAGTCCGGAGAACAGGCGAAGGAGGAGCAATCGCGGCGGCGAATGTTTATGCTGCAGATCGTACAGCCGGGGCTGGCGGGGCTGATGGACGGTTCGGTTTCCACGCTGGCGCCGATCTTTGCGGCGGCATTTGCAACGCATCAGAGCCGGGCTGCGCTGCTCGTCGGGCTGGCAGCATCGGTCGGCGCGGGCATTTCGATGGCATTTGCAGAGGCGCTGTCGGACGACGGGTCATTGACCGGGCGGGGGCGGCCGTACGTGCGTGGCGCGGTAACCGGAGCGATGACGGCGGCCGGCGGGCTGGGGCACTCGCTGCCGTTCCTGCTATCGAATTTCCATGCGGCGTTTTCGGTGGCGCTCGTGGTGGTTGCGGTGGAACTAGCGGCCATCAGCTACGTGCGGCATCGGTACATGGATACGCCGCTGCTGTCTTCCACATTTCAGGTGGTCGTGGGCGGGGCGGCAGTGTTCGCAGTGGGAATATTGATTGGCAGTTCGTAACGGGCACCCGGAGTGAATGGAAAGCAGTGAGAAGCGGCGGACCGGAGTTGGGTAACGGGCCGAGGAAATCCCGGGTAAAGACGGACAGAAAGCTGCAATCGGCGTGGACTTCGAAGCGAAGTTTACGTATAAGATGACACAACGCCCGCAAGGGCAAATCGTTCGCTCGGAGAACTGACGATGGCCAAGAAAAAAGCAAAGAAAGCCAAGGCAGCACCCGCGAAGCCGATGGCAAAGCAAGCCTGAGCAGATCGGCGCGCGGATGCGGCAGTCGCGGAATCCTGGCGCGCCGATCCAAGGCTGTTTTCACCAGGAAAAAGGGCCGCGGCCTTTCGGCTTGCAGCCCTTTTTCTATTTCCAATGAACCGGGCGATCAGTAGTCGTTGGCGGAACTTTCGAGGAAGGCGCGGAGCTTGCGCGAGCGCGAGGGATGGCGCAGCTTGCGCAAGGCTTTGGCTTCGATCTGGCGAATGCGCTCGCGGGTGACGGCGAAGGACTGACCGACTTCCTCGAGCGTATGCTCGCTGCCATCGTCCAAACCAAAGCGCATCTTGATGACTTTTTCCTCGCGCGGGGTCAGGGTTTTGAGGACCGAGGAGGTCTGTTCCTTGAGGCTCAGGTTGATCACGGCGTCGGAGGGCGAGACGACGGCCTTGTCCTCGATGAAATCGCCAAGGTGCGAATCTTCCTCTTCGCCAATAGGCGTTTCGAGAGAGATGGGCTCCTGCGCGATTTTGAGGATTTTACGGACTTTCGCGACAGCGATATCCATGCGCTTGGCGATTTCCTCGGAGGTGGGTTCGCGGCCAAGCTCCTGGACCAACTGGCGCTGGGTGCGCACGAGCTTGTTGATGGTCTCGATCATGTGCACCGGGATACGGATGGTGCGGGCCTGATCGGCGATGGCGCGGGTGATGGCCTGGCGAATCCACCACGTGGCGTAGGTGGAGAACTTATAGCCGCGGCGCCATTCGAATTTATCAACGGCTTTCATCAAGCCGATGTTGCCTTCCTGAATCAGGTCGAGAAATTGCAGGCCGCGGTTCGTGTATTTCTTGGCGATGGACACGACCAAGCGGAGGTTGGCTTCGATCAGCTCTTTCTTGGCCTGTTCGGCTTCGGCTTCACCGCGAAGAATCACCTGCAACGCGCGCTTCAGCTCGGTGGGGCTGACTTCGCTGGCGACTTCGATATCGGTGAGTTCCTGGCGGCGGGCCTTAAGATCGCGGCGGGCTTCGGCCTGCACGTCGGCCTTGGAGACTTCGACGCGGCGCTCCAGTTTGCCGATTTCGCGTTCCAAGGCGTGCATGCGCTCGACGGTCTGGTGAATTTTGTCAATCAGGCGCTTCTTTTCGAGGGGGTTGAAGTCGATCTCGCGGATCAAGCGGGAGATCTCGATACGAGTGCGAGCGACGTCGTACTTGGCATGGAGGTAAGGACGCTTTTTCGCTTTGGGGGTGCGCTCGAGTTTGGCGGCCAGCTTGAGTGCCTGTTGATAGAGTTTTCCGATTTTGTCGATGCGCTTGAGCGTCTCGTCGGTTTTCGCCTTGATTTTTTCCTCGGTCAGCTCTTCATCGTCAAACTGAACGATTTCCTTGATCGAGCGAGCGCCCTTGCGGAGATCCTCGCCGACTTGCAGAAGCTCCTTGATGATGAGGGGCGAACGGGAAATCGTCTTAAGAACGAGCAACTGGCCGCGTTCGATGCGCTTGGCGATGGCGACTTCGCCCTCGCGCGTGAGGAGTGGAACCGTGCCCATCTCGCGGAGATACATGCGCACGGGATCATTCGTTTTTTCGAGAGTCCCCGGCGTCAGGTCCAGATCGCCGTCCTCGGAAGCGGCTTCTTCCTTGATGGGTTCCCCGCCATCTCCAGATTCAGCGGCGGCGAGGGCGGCTTTCGCGGTGGATAGATCTTCGTAGACGTCGATACCGTAGCGCTCAAAAGTGGAGAGCAGATCGTCGATTTCTTCCGACGAATGCACCTCCGCGGGCAGCAGATCGTTAACCTCGTCGTAGAGCAGGTAACCCCGCTCCTTGCCCATGGCAATGAGGTGCCGTACCTGATCGTATTTTTCTTCCAATGCCAAAGTCACGCGTGTTCCCCCTATCGTTGCGGGCACATTTGCAGGACGCCCCCAATACGCGAGGACCGGGCGTGGACAACCCGGCTGATTACTTTCCTGATTTCTATCTGGACGGATGAGAGAGACGAATCCCCGAACCCTGCCCCGAAATGCGCCACCAGCGCCGAACTCGCCCACATCGGCAAACTCACAATAATTAGATGCACTTCTACGGGCGCCCGTTTCCTCCAAAACCTTACAATGATACACCAGCGTTCATCAAATCGTCAACGAAACGCCCTAACTGACAATACTCTCATCGGCCGCGCCCGGAGAGAGGTTCAGGGCGGCAAGCCCGGAGGTGTTCACCCGAGCACTAATGGCATGCGCGGATGCCCTGCTTTTCGAAGTACTGCTGATGATATTCCTCGGCGCGGTAAAACTCAGAGGCTGGCACGATTTGCGTTACGATTGGCCGCTTAAAAATTCCGGCTTTTTCGAGGGCTGCGACTGCTGTGCGGGCTTCGGATTCCTGCTCGGCATCGTGGAAGAAGATAGCGGAGCGATACTGCGTGCCAAAATCCGGGCCTTGGCGGTTCAGCTGCGTAGGGTCGTGGGCCTGGAAAAAGGCCGCAAGTAGCTCACGGTACGAGACTTGCGCGGGATCGTATTCCAATTGGACCGCTTCGGCATGTCCCGTATTTCCGGTGCACACCTCCTTATACGTCGGGTTTGGCTTCGTGCCTCCAGTGTAGCCGACGGTTGTAGAAGTGACCCCTTTGACCTGCCGGAAGGCGTCTTCGACACCCCAGAAACAGCCTGCCGCGAACGTTGCCTTCGCCATAGGTTTGTGCTCCCTCCATGCCTCGCGGGTACATAGTGCCATGTCCCGCGCTCCGATGAAACACCTCGATAACGATTGGATACACGAGAGGATGTTCGGTTGCAATCGGAGGGCGAAATCCGGGCGGCGTTGCCATTGGAGAGCAGTCCGGAAGAGCTAAGCGCTTGATGAGCGGAGGATGCGGTCAATGATGCCAGGAATCTCGAAAACAGCGCGATTGCTGAGAGCTGCCGCATGGGAGCGGCAGTGCGCCAGAGCGACGGGCTCGATGAGTTTGGCAATCGCGCTGTCAACATGGTGGAAATTGGGAAGCACGAGGCCGACTTGATTCTCGAGAATCCATGTTGCGTTGTAGCGCTCCTGCGGCAGGGTCCAGGCGTTGCGCTCCACAATGACGGGCAGGCGCATGGCCAGGGCTTCGCTGATGCTGCCGGGGCCCGGCTTGCCAATGAAGAAATCGGCCAATTGCATGTAATCGTTCACGCGCGATGTGAACCCTTCGACGAACCGAGGATGGCGGGATTTGCCGGCGCGAAGCGATGCGGCTAGTTTCTCGTTTTTCCCGCAGATAAAGATCATTTGGACATCGAGCTTCGATTTCTCAATGCGTTCAGCGATTTGCAGCATGGCGCGCGAGCCGTGTCCGCCGAATAACACGAGACCGGTGGGCAGGTTCGGGGACAAGCCAAGGTGTTCACGACCGGCGACGGGATTTTCAACCGCAGGCTCATAGAACCGCGGATGGAGGATCATGCCGGAAACGCGAAAAATGCGATCTTCCGAATGGCCCATGCATTTGGCCTGCTCGACCGCGCGGTCCGTGCCGCAGACGAGGTATTGAAGCTGGCGTTCAATCCAGAAGTGCGGCGGATAGTCCGCGAGATCAGTAAGTACGGTGAGAAACGGCCGGCCTGGACACGCCTGGGCGTAGCTTTCGCACAATGCGCGATTGAAATGTGGGACGAAGGAAACGAGCATATCCGGCTGAGTTTCGCGCCAGTGCGCTTCAAGCAGCCGTACGGTCGGGCGGTGATACAGGCGGATCACGAATTGGAGGACCCGCATCAATTCGGGGCTGCCAAGGGTCCAGCCGTTGCGAAGCATTTTGTTGTAGAAATCCTGGATACGGATCCCGGCGTATTTCTTCAGGACATCCAGCGGATCCAGAAGCTCCTGTAGATTGGTGAGACGAGCGGCCCAGGGACGTTGCTGGCTTTTCATTGCGAGCTGCAGAGCCGTGGCCGCCGCTCGGTGACCGCCGCCAGCGTCGAAAAAGACCAACTCAATTTTGCGCAGGCATGATGACTCCATTGAAGATCGATTGTGGCAAGAATTGGGCTGGGAAATGTTGCAGGCCGGTTAAATTCAAAGCCGCGGTGATGAATCAGTTAAGCCACTTGTTTTAAGTAACTTACACAATCTTCGCACGCTCGTCACACGCGAGTAATGCTGTGGATTTACTGTGGAAATCATGAGATGCGACATGCACGTTCATTCGTATTACTCGGGGCCATGCACGACGCCTTTGGTGGGCACGTTTTGCCGGGAAAGTTATAGCGATCCAGAAGCCGTGTTCGAGGCATTGCGCCGCCGAAACATGAACCTGTTTACCTTGACGGACCACGATTCGATCGACGGGTCGGAAAAGTTGCGGCGGTATCCAGAATTTTTCCTGAGCGAGGAGGTGACGTGCCGCATGCCCAGCGGTACGGAAGTCCATATAGGGGTATACGACCTCCACGAGCGGCAGCACATTCAGCTTCAACAGCGCCGGAATGACTTGCCGGCATTGCTGATGTACCTAACCGAGCGACAACTCTTTTTCGCCATTAATCATGTGTTTTCGAGCTTGACGGGCCCGCGCGAGATCGAGGACTTCGGTTGGTTTGAGCGGTATTTTCCGGCGGTAGAAACCCGAAACGGCCACATGCTGCCGCGAGCCAACGCACTGGCGGCGCGGCTGGCGCGGCGATGGGGGAAGGTTGGAATCGGCGGCAGCGATGCCCACGCGCTCCCATCCGTGGGTGCAACTTACACCCACGTGCCCGGAGCACGCTCAAAACAGGAATTTTTTGAGGGTCTGAAAAGCGGGCGCGGGTGCGTGCGCGGCGAATCCGGATGCTACGCGAAGCTCACGCGGGACGTGTTTCTGATCGCCGGCGGGATGATGCGGGACAAGGCATGGACGGTGTTGCTGGCACCGCTCGCGCTGGGCATCCCGGCAGCGACCCTTTGGAACTATCGAGACGAGCAAGCATTTTTGAGGCGATGGTCCGGGGAACTATTGGGCGGGGACTCGAAGCGCGAGCGGCTGGGATGGGCGGCATTGCGAAAACCCGCGCTGGAGGAATGGGCATGACCGTGGCAAGAGCAGTCTGGGACCGGATCCAGTCGAACGACCACCGTCTGATGCGGCGAGTGCACCGGTGGAGAGCGCCGCGATGGTTTCGAATGGCGATGATTGTGGCAACTCGCGGAGGCGATGGATGGCTCTGGTATGCGTTTGGCGTGATCCTGCTGCTCGCAGGCGGAGAGCAACGCTTCGCCGCAGTCGGGGCGGCCGGTACCAGCGCCGTCGCGGCGATTCTTATCTTCCGCGTGCTGAAGCACGCGAGCCGGCGAAAAAGACCGTGCGAGATTGAGCCGCATTGCTGGGCATCGATATTGCCGCCGGATCAATATTCGTTTCCGTCCGGGCACGCGATCACGGCTTTTGCGGTGGCGGTTTCCGTGGGTCTCTTCTATTCATACTTGCAACCCTGCCTCATTCTGGCGGCCCTATTGATTGCAGCGTCGCGGATCGCGCTGGGCATGCACTTCTTAAGCGACGTGGTGGCGGGAATCGCGCTGGGGGTGGCGTTGGGAGTGGCGAGCTACCTTGTGTTCGTGGCCCGATAGGGTTTGTCGCAGGATTTACATTACAAGTCGAGAGTGGCGGTGTGGAATTGCGAGATGAAATCGCTTGCGCGGGTTGCGCCGGGAATTACATGCGAGGAATCTGAGAAACATTCCAGCCGCCGCCAAGCGCCTTGATCAGCAGGATGCTGGCGGTCATGCGGCGTGTGGCGATATCGACGGCGGCGCGTTCATCACTGAGCGAGGCGCTTTCGGCGGTAATGACTTCGAGATAACTCGCAACGCCGCCCTTGTATCGCGTATTGGAAAGATCCAGAGAATGCCGGGCAGCAGAGACGGCTGCGTCCTCGACGTTGGCTTCGTCCGCCAAAATGCGGAGTGCCGCGAGATTGTCTTCCACCTCTTGCAGGGCGACGAGTACGGTTTGGCGGTACTCGTCCACGGACTGCCGGTATGCGGAACGGGCCTGCGCACTGATGCCCCGGCGCACACCACCATCGAAAACGAGTTCGGCCGCGGACCCCGCGAGCGACCAGAAACCGCTGGGGCCGGAGAGCAAATTGGCGATGGTGGTGCTCTCAAAGCCGCCTGATCCGGTCAGCAGGATATTGGGGAAATAAGCGGAGCGAGCGATGCCGATTCCGGCATTGGCTTCTTGGACGCGCCGTTCGGCGGCGGCTATGTCGGGACGGCGCTCGAGTAGATCGGAAGGCAATCCGACGGGGATCGCCGGAGGCCCCATCGTGAGGGGCAGGGGCTGGAGGGTGAAGTCGGCGGACGGCTTGCCGATGAGGACGGCGATGGCATGTTCGTACGCCGCGCGCTGGATGCCTACGTCGACGGCCTCGGCGCGCGTGGTTTCAAGTTGCGTTTGCGCCTGAGCCACATCGAGTTCGGAAGAGAGCCCGCCCTGATAGCGGCTCTGCGTGAGCTGCAGGGCCTTCTGGTAGGAAATGACGGTGGAATTGAGAAGCTGAGCCTGCGAGTCGAGGCCGCGCAGTTGGAAATAATCGAGCGCAAGTTCGGCATGAAGGCTGAGATCGACGCTGGCCAAATCGGCGGCGCTTGCCTGAGCTTCCGAGCGAGCCGCTTCGACACTGCGCCGGACGCGTCCCCACACATCCGGCTCGTAGGCGGCATCGATCGGCAGTTGCACATCGCTGTACGCAACCGGCGCACCGGGTCCGAAGAGCGCGCGATTTTGCGACTGGCGCGTGCGAGAACCGGCCAGGCCGGCGGTTAGGGCGGGAAAAGCCGCGGCGTGCGCGATTCCAATCGCGGCGCGAGCCTGGATGAATCGCTCCTCAGCAATTTTGAGCGTCTGATCAGAAACGGTGACCTGCTGCTCGAGCGAATCGAGTTCCGGATCGCGATAGATGGTCCACCACGGGCCCTTGGGCTGCGCGGCGCTGGGCTGCGCGAGCTTGAAATCCACGGCTTCCTTGTAGGCGCGGGGAATTTCGACGGCGGGGCGAACGTATTTCGGGCCGACCGTGCAGCCCACGAGAAAGATCGCGGCGCTCGCCGCGACGAACGCGCCATGATGCAATGCGGCGCGACGGTGTGTGCTTTGCATACGGAGTCTGCGGAAGGGATGGAGGGCGGCGGAAGCCGCGCGCAGGTTTCGCGGCGCTTGCTTCATGCCTGCATGCGCCCGGAAAGGTGGCGCGAGCGAAAACGAAATGGCACGGCGGGGATCATTGACCGTCTCCGGAGGCACTTTGACCGCTCTCCTCCCGAGAAGAGACGACGCGGACAAGCTCCCCGGAAACAAGCGAATCCGGAGGATCGATGATGACCTTGTCCGCGGGATCGAGGCCGGCGATGACCTCAACTTCATTGCCGAAATCGCGCCCAAGGGTGACATTTTTCAGCACGGCGCGACCGTTCTCTGCAACGGTGGCAACTTGCAAGCCTTGAGCGCGAAAGATCAACGCGCTGACCGGCAAGATCAAAGCGCGCGTGGCATTCGGAATTTGAAAATGCACTTCGGCGTAGGCGCCGGGCAAAAGTTCGCCCGTAGGATTATCGACATCCACCTCGACGAGGAGAGTGCGCGAGGCGGCATCAATGGATTCGGAAGTGCGGACGAGCGTGCCTGGGAAATGGCGGCCTGGAAATTCCGGGAGGGTGATTGTGGCGGGCAGGCCCGGCCGGGCCGACGCCGAATATTGTTGGGGCACATTGACGTACACGCGCAGCTTACGAATCGACGAGATGTGGAACAGCTCGGTGGCCGGACTGCCGGCACCCGAGTTGATCAGATGGCCGACATCCGTGTTGCGCGCCGTGATGACGCCATCAAACGGCGCGTACACTTTTTCGAAGGACTGCAACTGCTCGAGGCGCTTGACATTGGCTTCGGCAGACGCGACGGTCGCTTTTTTGGCTTCGAAATCGCCGACAGCGTTGTCGACATCCTGTTTAGCGACCGATCCACTTTTCAAGAGATTCTGGTACCGCTCGGCAGTGGTTTGCGCGAGGGCATAGTTTGCCTTCGCGGTGTTTAAATCGGCGCGCGCTTGATCGAGCTGTTGATCGACTTCGGGGCTTTCGATCACGGCAAGCAGGTCACCCTTTTTCACGCGCGAGCCGATATCGTGGTACCAGGCCTTCAGATATCCGTTCGCGCGGGCGTAGATCGGCGAATCGGCGAAGGCCTCCATATTCCCGGGAAGGACAATTTCCGTGCGGGGATCGCCGGATTTCGGGTGAATGACGGCTACAGTGGGAATGGCGAGCTCGCGGGTCTCCGTCTTGAGCGCCGCCCGGGCTTTGAAGCGTGGCACAATACCAGCGATGACCACGGCGGCCACGATTGCCAGCGCAACGATCGCAATCAGCACGCCGCGGCCGGACTCGCGCCGCATGGCCAAACTACATTCGCATCCAACCGGAAGTTCTCCGGAATCATGCCGGTCGATCACCAACTCCCCTTTCCCAATCACGCCCATGTATATAGATGTGAATCGAATCGCGCCAGTTTCAGGCCCGCACGCGGGCGACGATTACGATCTTTTAGTTTCCATGACCCGACGCGCCAGCATGACGCTTTCCGTGCACGAGGCTAAAAAACACCGGAACAAAAAATAATGTAGCGACGGTCGCGAAAATGAGTCCGCCGACGACCGCACGGCCCAGGGGCGCGTTTTGTTCGCCGCCTTCGCCAAGACCGAGCGCCATGGGAAGCATGCCGATGATCATGGCGAGCGCGGTCATGAGGACCGGGCGAAAGCGCGTATATCCCGCTTCAAGCGCCGCCTCGACAGCTGTTTTTCCGGCAGACAGGCGTTCGCGTGAAAAGCTGACGACCAGAATGCTGTTGGCGGTTGCGACGCCCATACACATGATCGCTCCGGTGAGAGCCGGTACGCTGACCGTGGTGTGAGTGACAAACAGGCACCACACGATCCCCGCAAGGGCGGCAGGCAATGCCATCAGAATCACAAACGGATCGAGCCATGACTGGAAATTCACCACAATCAGCAGGTAAACCAAAATTATCGAGAATCCGAGGCCGCTGAGTAAACCGGCGAAGGACGACTGCATGGTCCGAATCTGACCGAGAACATTGATCTGCGAACCGCGGGGCAGGTTTTTCTCGTTTTGATGGACGATCGACTGAATATCGCGCGCCACGCCGCCGAGGTCGCGGCCATCCACGGAGCCAAAAATGTCGATGGCCGGCTGGACGTCGTAGTGAGAGACAACGGCCATTTCGGAACCGCGGCTGAAGGTGGCGACGTCACTTAGAATGTCGTTCGGGCTGGTTCCCCGTCCGTTAATCGGGACATTTTGTAATTTCTGTAGGGAGTCGTTCCGGTATTCGGGCGTTTGCACGGCGATGCTGTAACTAACTCCGTTTCTCGGATCGAGCCAGAAAGTGGGCGAAGTCTGAAAGCTGCCGCTGAGCGACACGAGAAGATTTTCGGCGACATCCTGGGCGGTGTACCCGATCTGCGCGGCTTTCGTGCGGTTCACCTCGATGTGCAGACGCGGCTCATTGAAGGCTTGCTGGATGCGAAGGTCGACGGCGCCGGGCACGAATTTGAGCTGGTTTAGGAGCTTATCGGCGAAGCGGCGGTTGGCGAGCAGGTTTTTGCCAACGATCTGGACGTCAATCGGGGCGGGCAAGCCGAAGTCGAGTATTTTGCTGACCATATCCGTCGGCAGATCGTAGAACTCGACTCCGGGAAAGTCTTGGGCGAGCACACGCCGCATTTCGCGCACATACTGGATCGTGGGCCGATGATTTTGGGTGAGCGAGACTAGAATATCCGCGTCTTCGCTGCCGATTGGCGCGGAATTGCTGTAGGAGAGATTGATGCTGCTGTAGGGAAGACCGATGTTGTCGATGATGGTGGTAATTTGCGAAGGCGGGATATGCGCGCGGATATCGTTTTCTACGCGATCGCAGAGCGCAGCCGTCTCCTCGATCCGGGTGCCTGTGGGAGCGCGCATGTGAATGCTGAACTCGCCGCCATCGACGCGCGGGAAAAAATCCTCGCCGACCATGGGCAGCAGAGCGAAAGACAGCACGCAAGCGGCGAAAAATCCGAGCAAAAACAAGCGGCGGTGACGCATACAGGAGCCGAGCATGCGGTGGTAACCGTCTCGAAAATGTTCGAATCCACGCTCAAACCGCGCCTGAAGCTGTGCGAACGGGTTGCGAGAGGCCTCCGTTTGCTCGCGGCGCTGCTCCTCGGTTTGTTCCGTGAGCATGTAACGGGCCATCGTTGGAACGAGAGTCCGCGATAACAAGTAGGAAGCGAGCATGGCGAACACGACGGCCTCGGCGAGCGGAACGAAAAGGTACCGGGCGACCCCGGACAAAAAAAACATTGGCACGAAGACGATGCAGATGGAGAGAGTGGAAACGAGCGCGGGCGTGGCGATTTCCGCCGAGCCGTCGAGGATGGCCTGGACCAATTCCTTGCCTTGATCGATATTGCGATTAATGTTTTCGATGGCGACGGTGGCGTCGTCGACCAAGATGCCGACAGCGAGCGCAAGCCCCCCGAGCGTCATGATGTTGATCGTCTGACCGAGCGCACTCAGCACGATAATCGAGGTTAGGACGGAGAGCGGAATCGAGACAGCGATGATCAACGTGCTCCGCCAACTGCCGAGGAAAATCAGAATCATCAAACCAGTTAGGCAAGCGGCGATGACGCCTTCGCGGATTACGCCGTCGATCGAACCGCGAACAAAAATGGATTGGTCGGACAGGAACTGCACACGCAGCTGAGGCGGAAGGCCGGAAAGGATGATCGGGGTCTTTTTCTTGACGTTCGCAATGATATCGAGCGTGGAGACGTCGCCGCCCTTGAGAACGGGGAGTAAGGCAGCGCGTTTTCCATCAACGCGCACGATATTGGTTTGCGGCGGATAGCCGTCGCGAACGTTCCCAATGTCATGGATGTAGATTGTGGAGCTGCCGACCTGCTTCACCGGCAGGTCATTCAACTCCCGAATGGTCTGCGGCGCGCTATTCATGTCGACCTGGTACTCAAATTTGCCGATTTTGGCGGTGCCGGCAGGGATGATCAGATTTTGCGCGCCAATGGCATTGACGACATCAACCGGCGAGAGGCCATGCGCCTGCAGAGCCTGCGTGTTTAGGTCGACCTGAATCTGGCGCTGCTTTCCTCCGTATGGATAGGGAACGGACGCTCCCGGGATATTGATCAGTCCAACGCGGATGAAATTCTGCGCGAAATCGTTCAACTGCTGTTCGGAAAGCCCCTGGCCCGATACCGCGAGCTGGATGATTGGGACGGTGGATGCGTCGTATTGGATAACGAGCGGAGGGTTGGTCCCGGGCGGCATGTTATGCACAATCGTTTGAGAGATTGCGGTGATCTGCGCCACGGCACTGCCTAGATCGACGCCGGGCTGAAAATAAATTTTGATAACTGACCGGCCAGTTAGCGATTGCGAATCGATATGCGCGATGTCGTTGACCGTGGTGGTGAGTGCGCGTTCGTAGTTGAAGACGATCCGGTTCGACATATCCTCCGGCGAGAGGCCGTTGTAAGTGAAGAGCGCGCTGACCACTGGAATGTCGATGTTCGGGAAAATATCGACTGGCGTGCGCAAGATGGCGACGGCGCCGACAATCATCAATAGGATGGCTGCAACAACAAAGGTATAAGGCCGGCGAAGCGCTAGCCGAACGATCCACATCTATGCGGTACTCCCCTGGGCTCGCGAAACCGGACGGCAATGCACACACAAAGTCAATGCCGACGGACAGAAGCTCCAGATTATCGCACGCCGCGGCAAGACAAGCCGCGAAAAACTGGCCGCAACGATTAACGCGCATTCATCCAACGGCGGGCCGCGCAGCAGAAAGCGCTGCGGGAAACGGCCGCGTCGCGACCAGCAACAACGAAAGCGAAACTCAAAACGGGGACAATTCTCACGAGCAAGGGGACATTTCTAATGAGGGTTGACGGTGGGATTTTTGCCGTCCTGAAAAACATCCGAATGCGAGCTATTCGTCGCGGGTGACGAGGAGTTGCTTGTAGGCTTCGCGGCGGGTGATGCCGCGTTCGCGGGCGGCCAGTTTCAGGGCGGCTTTGCGATCGATGCCGCGTTCCTTCATGATCTGCTCGACGCGGCGGGAAAGCGGCTCGGCGGACTGCGCGCCCGCGCCATCGGGGTTCAAATGCGGCGCGCGGCCATCGGCCGGTCCGATCAGCAAGGTGATTTCTCCGCGCGCCGGTTTTTTGCGCACGGCTGCGACGAGATCCTCAATGTGCCCGCGCTGAAATTCCTCAAACGCTTTGGTGACTTCGCGCGCGATCATGGCCGGGCGATTGCCGAGAATTTCGAGGGCGTCCTCGAGCGTATCGAGCAGGCGGTGAGGTGCTTCGTAAAGCACCAGCGTGCGCGGCTCGCTGGCCAGGGAGCGCAACGCCTTGCGGCGCGCGGTCTGGCGCGCGGGCAGAAAGCCCGCGAACGTAAATTCCTCGATGGGCATGCCCGACGCTGCCAAGGCGGCCACGAAAGCCGATGCGCCCGGAATGGGCACTACCTGAATGCCATGCCGCAGGCAAAGGCTGACCAGCCGGAACCCGGGATCGGAAATAGCGGGAGTCCCGGCGTCACTGACCAGCGCCACTTTTGCGCCCTGTTCGAGCTCGATCACGATCTCCGGAGCGCGCGTGATTTCGTTGTGCTCGTGATAGCTGACCAGGCGCTTGGAGATATCGAAATGCGACAGAAGCTTCATGGTCTGACGGGTGTCCTCACTTGCGATCACATCCGCTTCGCGAAGGACGCGCAGGGCGCGCAGGGTGATATCTTCGAGGTTCCCTATCGGCGTGGAGACAACGAAAAGGCAACCCGCGCCAGCATCTTTCGGTTTCGATTTGACCGGCATCGATCTGGCAAATATGAGAAGAGCAGAGTAAGCCGCAGGAGTGCGTTTTGCAAGACGGTGTGGAACCGACGGAAAAGCCGGCCAATTCGCGAATGGACTCGCGGCGGCTCTCATCCGGGCCGCGAATCACGAAAAGCGGGCCGCTTGTGGGTGGGTGACGGCTCAAGTATGCTTCCTTTTTCATGCGATGGCGGCAAAACGATTGACGGGTCTTCCCGGCGCGACCGATAGGCGCATCGACGCGCTGCTGACTCTGCTTGCTGAAAACGCGACGATTGTCGTCAGCGGCGCAGAGCTAGCAAGAGAGATCGGTGTTACGCGCCAGCAGGTATGGCGCTGGGTGGAAAGACTGCGGGCGTTGGGCGTACGCGTGAAAGGGCACGCACGAACCGGCTACCACATCGAGCGCGTGCCGGACATTTTAGCACCTCAATTACTGAGCCACCGGCTCTCTGGAACGCCTTTCGCGCGCCGCATACATCACTTTTTTAAAACCGAATCGACGAATACGATCGCCATGCAGCTTGGGGAGGCAGGGGAGCCACACGGCACGGTCGTCCTGGCGGAAGAACAAACTGCGGGGCGCGGCAGGGCCGGCCGGTCGTGGGTGTCTGAAAAATCGACTGGGATTTACTGCAGCGTTCTGCTGCGTCCGTCGATTCCTCCCTCGCAGGCGCCGCTGCTGACGCTGGTGGCTGGGTTGGCCGCGCGGGACGCCGCTGCCGAGGAACTCGACTCGGTTCCCGACATTCGCTGGCCGAACGACCTGCTCGCGGGCGGGAAAAAGTTCGGCGGTATCCTGACGGAACTGCGCGCCGAGCCGGACCGCATCCATTACGCAGTGATTGGTTTCGGGATGAACGTGAATCAATCGAAGATGCCCGAGGCGATTTCGGCCATCGCAACGTCGCTGCGCATGCAGACGGGGAAATGTCATTCGCGCCTGGAATTGCTGATTCGTTTGCTGCGCCAGCTGGACCGCTACTACAATCAATTTTTGGCCGAAGGTGCCGCGCCGGTTCTGCGCCGGTTCGCTCAGGTGTCGAGTTATTTCAGAGGCAAGCACGTGCGCGTGACAACGGCGAACGAAGTTTTCACCGGCACGACGGCCGGCCTGGATCGGAACGGGCTGCTGCGAGTGGCGCGTGACGACCGAAATGAAACGGAAGTAGTGCTGTCGGGCGATGTTGCGGAGGAGTCTTGATGCTGCTGGCGCTCGACGTGGGAAATACAAATACGGTGGTAGGCGTATTTGAAGGCAAGGATCTGCGGGCGCACTGGCGGTTGACCACCGCGCGCGACCAAACTGTGGATGAATACGGCATCCTGACGCGCGACCTATTCACGTTGCGAAGTCTCGAACCGCGGGAGATCGCCGGCGTAATTATCAGTTCGGTGGTTCCTCCGCTGAATTCGACACTCGCCGGTATGGCGCAAACGTATTTTGGACAGAAAGCGCTGTTCGTCGAGCCGGGGATCAAGACCGGCATGCCGGTGCACTACGACAATCCTCTGGAAGTGGGTGCCGATCGCATCGTGAACAGCGTAGCGGCGTACGAGAAATATGGCGGGCCATGCATCGTGGTCGATTTCGGCACGGCCATCAATTTCGATGCAGTGTCCGCACGCGGAGAATATCTGGGCGGCGTGCTTGCACCGGGAATCGGAATCTCGGCGGACGCGCTCTTCGCCCGCGCCGCGCGGCTTTTCCGCGTGGAGATCAAAGACCCAGGTAAAATTGTCGGGACGAATACCGCCGCTTCCATGCAAGCCGGCCTGTTTTACGGCTACACCGACTTGGTCGACGGGATTCTCGATCGCATGAAGAAGGAGCTGGGCCTGGAAACGAAAGTGATCGCCACGGGCGGCCAAGCCGCGCTGATCGGTCGCGCATCCCGGCATATCGAATTGATCGACGAATTTCTGACGCTGCACGGATTGCGCATTATCTGGGAACGCAATCAGCCTGCGCGGCAAGAACACGGCACGGCGAAAAAGCCGCCCGCGCCGGCAACGGGCGCGTGATATTGAGGCGGTTGGGCGAACGGCCTGGCGGCGAGCCGTGCCCCGCGATCGCGGCTTGATGCAATCGAATGGAAACGTTCAACTACTTCAATTACTTCACGGAAATCGAGGAATATTTCTGGCGCAAGCGCGGCGCACACCTGCTGGTATCTCCTCTCGATTGGGCGATTGTCGAAACGTGGCAAAAGGCGGGGATCCCGCTGCCGGCAGTCCTGAAAGGGATCGACCGAGCGTTTGAAAGCTGGGCGCGATCACGCCGTGCCGCCGGAGGCCGCCAGCTGAAGAGCCTGGCTTACTGCGTCGAGGCTGTGCTCGATGCAGCCGCGGAAGCGCAAGAAGCGGCGGCGGGCACGGGGCCAAAAACCAGCGCGTCGAAAGCCGCAACTGAGCCATTCTCGCGCGAGGAGCTGCGCAAATATTTCGAGCGCAATCAGTCCAGGTTGCGTGATGCGGCAGGTAAACTTCCCGCCGCGAACGCGGCGCTCGCAGCACGGCTGGAGCAAACCGCGAAAAGCCTGTGCGACCTCGTTTCCATTGTTGACTCGTCAGCCGCTCTCGACCTGGAGGATCTGGAACGCCGCCTGACCGTGCTGGAGGAAAAATTGACGGCGGCGCTTTGCGCGGATGCCGACGAAGAGTCGGTAGTTGCGATGCGCCGCGAAATGGATCGGTCGCTGGCGACGTACAGGCGTAAGATGTCCGCAGAACACCTGGTTCAGCTCGAACGGCAATACATGCAGAAGCGTCTGTTCGAACATTTTCATGTCCCGCGGCTGAGCTTGTTTTATTTGAGCTAAAGATCGAGCGCACGGCACGCGCCATGGCGAACATCGAAATCACAATCGAAAAGCTGGTCTATGGCGGCGAGGGCTTGGCGCACCACGACGGTGTGACCGTCTTCGTGCCATTCGTGCTGCCCGAGGAGCGCATCTCGGCCACGCCCATTGAAAAGAGGAAGAAATTTGTTCGCGCGCGGCCTGAATACGTGCTCGCGCCATCGCCCAATCGAGTGGCGCCACGCTGCCTTCATTTCGGCATGTGCGGCGGTTGCAATTATCAGCACATCCCGTACGAAGCCCAGCTGGACTACAAAACGCAAATTCTCCGCGAGACACTGCGACGCCTCGGTAGAGTGGACTGGAGCGGAGAAATTACCGCGCACGCATCTCCACCGTGGGGCTATCGTAACCGCGCGCAATGGAAGGTGCGGTTGCCCGGCAGTTCCGCATCGGAGGGGAATTCAACCGCGGAGCGAAGCAAAAGCGCGACGGCCAACCTGGGCATTGGATATTTTCGCGCTAGTTCCTCCGTGCTGTGCGCCGTCGAAGACTGCGCGATACTTTCGCCTTTGCTGCGGAAGACGCTCCTCGCACTGCGTCAGGCGCTCGCAACGGGCGTCCTGCCGAAAAGCTTGCGTGAAATGGAAGCCTTCGCCGGAGGAACGGATTCCCAATTGTTATTGACGGCGACTTTTTCCGGCTTTCCCGCTCATGCGGCGGAATTGGCGGATGCGTTCCGCGAAATAGCGCCCGAAACCGCGAGCTTAGTGTTTCATGATCCCACACACGACCGGATGGAACTTTTCGGTCCGGGGTTTGTCGTGTGCGAGGCGGGCGGCCGGACCTATCGCGTCGGCCACTTTTCATTTTTTCAGGTCAATCGATTCCTCGCCGGCGATCTGGCGCGCGAGGTTGCGGGGAACGATCCGGGAGGGCGGCTGGTGATTGAGCTCTTTGCCGGCGTCGGATTATTCTCGCTCCCGCTCGCCGATAAATTCGAACACGTGGTGGCGGTCGAATCGAATCCAGCCGCAGCCCGCGACCTGGAGGCGAACATCTCGTCTGCGTCGACCAGGGGTTGCGGGGGCGGAGGCCCATCGGTTGAAGTGCGCATCGCCGACGTTGAGAAGTTCCTCGCGGGGTATCGCGGAGCACCGCAGGCCATGCTGCTCGATCCGCCGCGTGCCGGTCTGACGCCCTTGATCGTAAAGCATCTCGCCCGGATCGCTCCAGAACGCATCACCTACGTGTCATGCGATCCGCCTACGCTTGCTCGCGACTTAGCCGCACTCGCACAAGCTGGTTATGAGCTGAGCGAGTTGCACCTTTTCGATTTGTTTCCTCAAACATTCCACATGGAAACCGTTGCCCGCCTGCGGCGCCAGCCATGAAACTGCCGGCGCTTTGGCTTGCGAGCGCTTTTGCGTGCGGCATCGCGGTTGCGTCTCGATGGCCGCTGCAATCTCGAACTTGGCTGCTCTTGGCAATCGGCGCGATTTTCGCCGGTGCGCTCGCGGGGTGGCGTGGACGGATCGTCGCAGCTTGGGCCATCGCTCTCTTTGCGTGGGTGGCGCTTGGAGCGGCGGCAAGTTGTATCGAGCAAGCCGCTATACCGGCGGATCACGTCACGCGCCTGATCGCGGCGGGCAAGCTCGATATCGGCGAGCCACTGCGCTGGGGCGGGACTCTGCGCGACGATCCTCTTTTGCTACCCTGGGGGCGCCGGTACGTAATTAACCTCGAGCAAGTAGAAGTCGCTGGAGCGCACCTGCGTGTTCATGGCGGGCTGCGCGCGAATTTGTACAACGGCCCGCAATCCGCGGGTGTGCCGGCCGGTTTACGCGCGGGCGACCGGATCGAAGTGCTGATGAAAGCAGCGCCGCCGCGCGACTTTCTCGATCCCGGAGCATTCGACGTAAACGGATATCTAGCACGTCAGGACATCGACCTCACAGGCTCGCTTCGCAGCGGCGAACTCCTGCAGTTGGTTGCCCATTCGCGTCCGAGTTTTCCGGAACGCGTGGCTCGCACCCGCGGCGACTTACTTGCACGTCTGGATGCGTTATTTGCCGGCTATGGCGATCGCGCTGAGGTTCTGAGGGCTATGCTGTTCGGGGACCGCAGCTTCGTCGATTCCGAAGTCGTGACGATGTTTCAAACGACAGCTGCGTATCACGTGCTGGTGGTTGCCGGCCTTCACGTGGGGGCGCTGACGATATTCATTTTTTGGCTGTGCCGCCGTTTGCGATTGCCGATTCTGGCGACGTCGCTGATCGCGATTTCGGTGCTTCTTGCGTACGTTGGCCTGGTGCAAGACCGACCGCCGATTCTTCGGGCTGCGGCGATGGCTGCGCTGTACTTGTGCGCGCGCGCATTTTTCCGCCGCGTCGATTTGCTCAACATCGTCGGGCTTGCCGCTCTCGCGCTGCTCACCTGGAAGCCTTCCGAACGTGGGGATTCGAGTTTCGAGCTTTCTTTTTTGGCAGCCGGCGTGATTGCGGCACTCGCGTTACCGTGGCTTGAGCGCTCGGCGGCTCCGTATCGCGCCGGCTTACGGCATCTCGGCGACGTGACGCGCGACGGGGCGTACGCACCGAAAATCGTTCAATTCCGTATCGAAATGCGTGCCGCCGCGAAGTACCTGTCTGCGCGACTGCCCGCGCGTCTCGCGCCATTCGCGAATGGGCTGGTAATTGCTTTAACGCGCATCGGGCTGCGACTCTACGATCTCGCCTTGCTTTCGCTCGTGACCCAGTGGGGAATGATGCCGCTGCTGGCCCAGGATTTCCATCGCGTCAGCTTGGTCGGACCGATCAGCAACGTTCCCGCAGTGGTGCTCACGGGATTGATCGTCCCACTCGGATATCTCACGTTGACCGTGAGCTTTGTTTGGTGGCGAGCCGGATTGCTGCTGACGAAGTGGCTGGGCGCTGCCACCGGTGCGCTGCTTGCGACCGTGGGATGGTTCAGCAAAATTCCGCGCGTGTCGTACCGGATTCCCGACCCACCAGCGTGGCTTCTATTCGCATGCTTTGCCTCGCTCATTTTTTTGGCGATCGCAGCGCGGGCCATTCGCACACGGCGGGCGAGCCGAAAACCGGAACGCGAAGTGCCACCGCGGGCGGTATATGCCGAATGGATATGCGCGGGCATCCTTGCCATACTGACCGTGCTCGTCGCTTCGTATCCGTTCGCGCCGCGCCTCGACCGGGGCAAGCTCGGTGTTACGGTTCTGGACGTCGGTCAAGGCGACTCGATTTTCGTGGAGAGTCCAGGAGGCCGCACGATGCTGGTCGATGGCGGCGGCCTTGCGGGATCGGAATGGGTTGGAGGCTACCGCTCGGGAATCGATATTGGCGAAGAAGTCGTCTCGCCGTACCTGTGGTCGCGGGGCCTCAAGCGCATCGACGTGGTGGTCCTAACCCATGCCGACCACGACCACATCGACGGCCTGTACTCCGTTTTGCGGAATTTCAGCGTGCGGCAGCTTTGGGTCGGTTGGAACGATCCTCGACCTGCTTTCGCGCGTCTGATCGAGGAAGCCCGGTCTCACGGCGTGCGCGTCGTTCACGTGGACGCAGGCGGTAAATTCGATCTCGGTGGCGCTCGAGCGGACGTGCTTTGGCCGCCATCGGGCGGAGCGGGTAACTCTCCCAACAACAATTGTGTCGTGCTGCGGCTATCGCAGGGAGATTCGCATTTTCTGCTTACCGGCGACATCGAGGAAGGTGCGGAAGACGGGATGATCGCGGATCGCGAACCGCTCGCGTCCGAATTCTTGAAGGTGCCACATCATGGAAGCAAGACGTCATCGAGTGCACGATTTCTTGCAGCCATTGATCCGCGCGTCGCGGTGATTTCTGTCGGCGCGTCCAATCCTTTTGGGCATCCCGCTCAGTCCGTCGTTGAGCGGTATCAAGACGATGGCATTCGCTTGTTACGGACCGATCGCGATGGCGCTATCACCGCGCTGGCGGAAGGGAAATCGCTTTCCGTGACAGAATATTCTGCTCAACAGAACCGCGAATCCGCACAGTTGTTCTGATTATTCCGATTTCACGGAAATCATACTGCGCTGCCGCAGGTACTATTGCGTGATGCCGCGGGCGAGTACATACTGATTTCGACCGAGCCAATAATGGGAATCACGCACCAAAATCCGCAATGCAGACCGAGCCAGGAAGAAATTGACGAAGAAAGCCGCCGCATTCGCCGGTTGCGCATCCTGGTCCGGCTGACGCTTGAGACCATCGCTTCCGGCGACCTTTCGGCCGAGGAAGCCGCCGGGATGATTGCCGCAACACGCCAGGCGGCGCTAGAAATGTTTCCCGGCAAGGAACGCGCGTTCGACCTGATCTATCGCCCGCAGTTCCAGCGGATGATGCACGCCGTGTACCGCTTGCAATAGCGCGGCTCGCGACCTCGGCGGCCCGGCAGCTGATCCTCTCAGCGCCCAAAGTGCCAGTGCAACCACATACGAAGCCATAACATCCCCATGCCGGCGAAGGTCCCAATGAGCGCGTTGTATTCGCGGTTGCGGCGGTAATGCTTCCACGAAAAGCGTTTTGAGGGGGGAAGAACTTCCGAGCCAGGCACCGTTGGAGCGGAGTAGCGCGGAAAAAATAGGGGCACACGGGCCGCATAATCCTCAAATAGCACGCCGAACCGCTTGCGCAACCCGGCTTCTTCGCTGCGCATCACCGCATAATAGAAAACCGTGAAATAGATCGCCACGATCGCTCCATCCGCCCACGATCCGCCCGCGATGGCGAATCCGGCAGCGAGCAGCGCGCTCCCCAAATAAAGCGGATTGCGCGTCACGGCGTAGGGGCCGGTAACCGCCAGTTCGCGATCTTTCTCCAAATGTCCGGCGGCAAGCGCGCGAACCACGAGCCCGAATGCGACAATGATTCCGCCCAGCGCAATCGACGGGTACGTTGGCCGTGCGAAAATCCAAAACAGCACGGCCACTGGATAGCCGGCGCGCACGCGCCATCGCATCCAGAACTTCCGCGGTTCGCTTTCCGGGGAATTCACCGTAACGACCTCTCCAGACAGGATATCTTTTCTCCGAACCGTTCTTGGCGAGCGTCAGCAACATGTTCGGTGGCGACGTCTGGCTGTGGCTGGCAAACGCGTGTGGTGGTTCGACGAATCACCCAGCGCCCGATTCGCGGAGCCGCGTCAGCAGCTCACGGGTAGAGTGTCGCTTCGGATCTCCTACGATTGCCACCCGAATACCCAGCAGCTCTGCCAAATCGCGCTCTGGAACCGTTTCCGCTGTGTAATCGGTGCCCTTGGCGTGGATATTCGGCTGCAGGTCTCGCAGCAGGGCTTTCGCATCGAGCTCATCAAAAATCACCACATAATCGACAGCGGCCAACGCAGCGACCAGCGCCGCACGCGCGCGTTCAGTCAGAATTGGCCGGCCTTCACCTTTCAGTTGCTTCGCGCTGAAGTCGGAATTCACACCCACCACCAGCAGGTCGCCTTCGGCGCGCGCTGCTTGCAAGTACCGCACGTGACCGACATGCAGCAGATCGAAAATTCCGTTGGCAAAGACAATCTTTTTTCCTGCGCGACGGTGCTCTTCGATGACTTCACGCACTCCATCGCGAGAAAGAATTTTGTCGCGCGTATCCATAAAGTCGGCGATGAGTCCTACCGCAGCGCAGTGGCTTCGCGACGCAGCGCAGCCTCCAGTTCAGCACGCGCAACGGTGGCGGTCCGCCGCTTCATGACCACGATTCCCCCCGCGTAGTTGGCCAGATGCGCGGCTTCTAGATACGACGCTCCGGCCGCCAGAGCCAGCGTAAATACCGCGATTACAGTATCGCCCGCGCCGGTTACGTCGACTGGCGCATCCGATCCGAAGATCGGAAGATGCACGGGCCGCCTATTCCTGTGCGGTTCGTCCGGGCGCTCAAATACCGCCATTCCGTCCTTGCCTCTCGTTACCACCAGGCATTCCGCTCCGGTGTCGCGCAGAGCGAGCTCCCCCAGCTGTTCGAGCTTCTGCAAGTCGGTTCCGATGCGTTGGTGATAGGCCGCCTCCAGCTCGGCTTCATTGGGCGTTGCGGCCTTAATACCCACATCAGCATATGACAGGAGTCCGTACCGTGAGTCGAGCGTGACACACTTTGCGCGCAATTCCTTCACAAGCTCGCGAGTTGCCGCTCCAAAACCATAGTCGGATACGAGCACGGCGGCTGCACGTTTGGCGGCGCGAAGCGCATTTCTCCTTATGATTTCTTGCGTATCCGCCGGCACAGGATGATTCGGCTCTCGGTCCACGCGAAGTACCTGCTGCTCAGTGGTGTGAGTCCAACCGGCCAGGTAACGCGTCTTTCGGGGAGTTACAAGTTGCCGGACACGTGGGATTCTCGAAACGTCGATGCGGCGGTTACGCAGGCAATCGAGCAGCATGCGCCCGGCGTCGTCGTCACCTACCACGCCGACGGGCAGGACGGTCGCGCCCAATTCCGCCAGATTCGCCGCGGCATTCCCCGCGCCACCCGCGTAAACTTCCGATCGGCGGTGCCGCAGAATGAGCACAGGGGCTTCGCGCGAGACCCGAGAAATCTCGCCCGAAACGAATTCGTCGAGCACGAAATCGCCGAGGACGCAGATCGTTTGCTTCGGAAATGACGCGACGATATCGAGCAGGCGCACCAAATCGACAGTTGGATCGCCGAGGCGCGCGGCTGCGCGGAGCTGTTGCTTACTCTTACGATTTGGCTGAGTCAAAATCTCCTCAAGTTTCGCGGGATCGCCCGCGCGACAAAATACCACACGCTCACGTGAGCCGGCAAAGACGCAAACGCAACTTTCTTTATGGTCGCAGACGACTTTCAGAGTACGACGCCGATTCACGCTCGGCTTTTCCGCTGCAACTCTCGTTCATTTATTTTGGCCATAATTGCGCGCCAAAAGTCGTCCGCGCGGGGAACGCATAGTGAAATGACGCAATAAAAAGTATCGAGCGAATCCGTCGTCAGGCCAGCCAAATTGAACGCGTCCTTCTCCGTGCACAAGAGCGCATCTGCGCCAGCCCGCCGCGCCTCGCACACGAGTGCGTCGAAGTCCTTCTGAGCGTACCGGTGGTGATCTCGAAAGAATTTCTGCCCGACCACCTGAAAATTCCACCGCCGCACATCCCCTAAAAAGGCTACTGGATTGCCAATACCGCAGAATGCGAAGAGTTTCCTTTCGTGAAGCGCAGCGACGTCGACTGCTTCAGTAATTTCAGGCGAGCCGCTGGAATGCAGCTTGCGAACCGATTGCAGTTCCGGTTGCGCATAAAAGATGGGCGCGCGCGATTCACGACGGATTGCGGCTTCCACCGCCGGTGCATGGGTGCTGCGCGTAATCACGATCAAGTCAGCGCGCCGCAGCGCAGAGCGCGGTTCGCGGCTTCTTCCCGCCGGCAACAAGCCACCGCCGAATGGATTGATGGCGTCAATCAGGACGATATCCACGTCACGAGCCAGTTGCATGTGCTGAAAACCGTCGTCAAGCACGAACCACCGAACGCCCCGTTTTTCCAAATCATGGCCGCGCGCAAACCGATCGGCGCCGATTCCGAGTGCGACGCGTTCGCCGAGCCTGGCCCGGAGAAGCAGCGCTTCGTCACTAATGATTCCATTCGTGAGAGATTTTCCCTTGTATCCCCGGGTTAAAATTGCCGCAGATTGTCCTTCGGCTGCGAGCCGCTCGGCGATCCACAAAGCCATCGGTGTCTTGCCGGTTCCACCGGCGGTCAAATTGCCGACACTGATCACCGCGCTTTCCAGCTGTCGCTGCCGAACGATCCTCGCGCGATATAAGCTTGTTCGCAGGCGGGTGGCGGCGCCATACGGAATCGTCAGTGGCCACAGTAGCCAACCGGGAATTTTCTCCACGTTCACCGGGTTCCTTGAGATGCCTGCGCTGCATTTGGGGGCGTAGCCGGCTGGCGCTCTTGCTCGAGAGTCGTCTCGATACATTTCATCGCGCGCGCTGTCGCGCCGCGATTTCGTTCAGCGAGTGTTCGAGCGGCTTCTCCGGTCTTTTGGCGCAGCGGCCCGTTTTCGATCAATTGCACCCACACGCGTCCCAAGTGCTCTCCGCTATTCACTTGCACACCTGCTTGCGCCGAGAGAAATTGCGCGGCCATCTGCTGGAAATTTTCCATCGAACGCCCGAACACCGGAGGGCGGGCGTGCCATGCCGGCTCCAGCAGATTGTGTCCACCGCTGGGTACCAGCGAACCTCCCACGAATACCGCGTCTGCAAGTCCATACAGTGCCGCTAATTCGCCGATCGAATCGAGAATCAGCACATCTACGGTTTCGTCGAGTTTTGATTCGGGATCGATCCAGCTCCTGCGCACCACATTCCATCCGCCACCCTCTGCGATCGATGCGGCCGCTTCAAATCGATCGGGCTTCCGCGGCGCCAAAATCAGAAGAGCGCGGCGCCAACGGCGCTGCACAATGTCATACGCCGCGAGCACCGCCTGTTCCTCTTCGGCGACAACACTGCCTGCCACCAGCACCGGCCAGCGCTCCTGCCGCTGGATTTCGCCGGTGAGCCACTTTCCAAAATGTCCTAGCGCTGGAGGTTCCACGTCATATTTCAAATTGCCGGTGATCTCAACGCGATCTTCCTCTGCGCCCATCTCAATTAGTCGCGCAGCGTCTTCTGGAGTTTGCGCTAGAAACTTATCCGCGTCGCGCATCGCGCGCGCGAAAAACGGCCCGACCAGCGATTCCCATCGCTTGAATCGCGCGAAGGAGCGGGGCGAGAGTCGCGCATTCGCGAAAACCACAGGCACCTCGTTTCTCCGTGCTTCCCGCAAAAAATTCGGCCATATTTCCGTTTCCATTACGATTACGAGGGCCGGGCGAACCGTCCGCATAGCGCGGCGCACAGCCGGCACCCAGTCGAGCGGAAAGTAAAATATTCCATCCGCATGTTTGAGCCGCTCACGTGCCAGGCGTTGCCCGGTTTCGGTCGTCGTGGAAACGACGACGCACCGCTCCGGAAACCGCTTCTTGAGCGCTGATAGTAACGGCGCTGCGGCCAGGACTTCGCCAACAGAGACTGCGTGAATCCAAATCGCGCCCGGCGCGCGGCCGCCAGTATGCGAAGGGCGCGCCGCGCGCCGCACGATCGCCGGATCGATGATGCCAAGTCGTTCGCGCAACGTGCGTGCGGGTTCGCCTCGCCTCCATCCGCGCAAAGCGTAGTACGGGGCGAGCATCAGCATTCCCGCAGCGGTCAGAAGTCGGTAGAAGAAATACATCAGACGTTGAGCCGAACGAATCCAGGCGCACGTGTGCAAAAGGTTGCCGGCCCAGCGGCATCATTATAGCGTGATGAGGACAAGTGACGGAGCACGCCGACGCTTATGGGATTCCGCGAAACCGAAGGTTCAACGAGGAGGAACGCGCTTGTTGTGACGACTGAGATACGCCGCAATCGCGTCCAAGTCCGCGTCGCTGATTTCCGTTTTGCGGAAGAACGGCATCGCCGCGACGCCGTTTCTCACGTAGGTCTTGACCAATTGCGGAGTCAAATCCGTTCGGTCGGCCAACACAGCGGGCTTCGACCCCTTATACTTCGCCTGCAGCGCGAGGGTGCCCGGTTTGCCCACTCCTGCTCCGTGGCACGCCGTGCAGTACTCATGATACTGCACGTAGCCTTGCGGCTCGCGGTTCGATTTGGGCGTCACGTTATTCCAGAACGATGTCTGCCCAACTTTTTGTTGTTGAGCGAATCCGCTGCTTGCGGCCGCGAAAACGCACGTCGTAGCTGCGATTACTCTCAGCACCTGAAGCGTTCTGAATCCCCTCATACCGCCGCCTCGCATGGATTGAGTTATTTTTGCCTAAGTGGCAATGCGATGTTGTAACCTAAAATGCTTTCCCCGGAGCGAGGCGATCACCCAAGTCACCAGATGCCCAGGTTCTGCGCTGCCGTAAGCTCTCGCGGTGGAAATTGTCGATTTGACCATCACGCCTTGTTCTACCGGAACTCGTGCCACCAGCCCAGTGATTCGCTCTGGCCACCGATCCATATTCTCATCGAAGTCGCCTACCTGCCCCAACGCCTCCTCGGGACCGTAAAAATCGTGCTCGACCCAGCCGTCCTCCCGCCGCCAATGATCGATTCGCAACGCTAAGCCTAAACCCGCATCACGCGCGAGCATCTCCAGGCAAAAAACTGCCCCCGGAGCCGTCATGCCTGCGATGGCGGCGGGGCGCAGCTTCCACTCATGGTACAGGTCGCTGTACCACGCCTGTGTGATGTCGCCGCGGATCGCTTCTACCAGCGAGCCGTACCGCCTCATTTCCTCCCCGAACGCCCTGCATGCCGCGAATCGTTCGTCGAAAAATACTTTGTACAGTGGCAAGAAGTCCTCGCCAGCCTCGTTATTGCCCGGCGGGTGTTCCGACAACACTCCGGCCCGCGCCGCAATTGGCAGGCTCAGCGCAGCAACGCCCAGGTGCAAAAATTCCCGGCGATTGGTCATAACGCACCCCTGTTGTGTGCGTCCGGTATATCACCGTGCGTGTCCGTGTCAACCCGAATTGTTGGTATAAGCAGAGTTTCGGGCGCCAGACAGGGGCGAGCGCTCCGAGGCGATGACCCGGAGAGTGGATTTCGCGCGCGAAAAGAGAGTCTCGTTTTGGAACTTGAATGCTTCCGGTGGAACCGCCAATTGCGATCACGTTCCGGCGGGCCATATTTCCGTGCTCCGCGCCAGGGACCTCGAGCGATAGTCCCCTGCTGAACAAACCGTGTTTCTTTCCGGGATTACCGGGCGACGGTTCGACATATAATGCGACCGCCATCAGGAGATAGCCTGAGGAACATGCAGAAGCTGATCGACAAATTCATTGAGTACCTGCGATACGAAAAGAACGCATCGCCGGATACGATCCGAGAATACCGGCGGGATATGAGGCAGTTTGCCGAATTTTTGACTCCGCCGGGAGAGACTACGCTGCCGGTCGACCAGATCGATCATCGGGTGATCCGCGAGTACGTGGCATTCATGTACGACCGCAAACTGGAGCGAGCGTCGGTGGCTAGAAGGCTCGCCTCCATGCGCACTTTTTTCAAGTTTTGTGTACGCGAGAAGTACGTTAAGCGGAATCCGGCGCGGTTGATTGCCACTCCCAAGTTGCCGAAACGCATACCGGAAATTCCCACAGCCGAGGAGATGAATGGGTTCCTCGACGATATGGCGCGAGGCCGGCTGGCAGGGAGAGCAAAGTCTCGCCGCAACCGCAGCGCGCAAGTGCTTGGCGATACGAAACACGCGTCACTGGTCAAACGTGACCGCGCGATTTTGGAGCTGCTTTACGCGGCAGGCGTGCGCGTCAGCGAACTGGTCGGCCTGAATTTGCAAGACATCGATCAAACTGGCCGGATGCTTCGAGTCATGGGAAAAGGGCGAAAGCAACGCGTGGTGCCGTACGGTGGCAAGGCGCAAGAGGCACTCGAAGCTTACTGGCCCGTGCGCGAGCAGCTTTTGGCCGCGGGGAGTTCGCATGCAAGGAAAGCTCCAGAAGCGGTGTTCTTAAATCGAGATGGCGGGCGTATTACGGACAGGTGGGTGCATGCCCTTGTGAAGAGATATACGCGGCTCGCAAACGCGAACTGGAATTTGCATCCGCATTCACTGAGGCACGCCTTTGCGACGCATTTGCTTGCGGACGGCGCGGATTTGCGAGCGATTCAGGAGTTGCTTGGCCATGTCTCTCTTTCCACGACGCAGCGATATACACAGGCAAGCGTAAGGCAACTCATGAACATCTACGACAAGGCTCATCCTCACGCATGAAAAAACCCAAATTAATTTGGTTGACGGCGGTTCAGTGGATTTCCGTATGCGCGGCACTCCTGATCGCGGTTACCGTCGTTGCGATACCGGCGTTTGGGCAAACGGACGAAATTCAGGTTTACGACGCCTCGATTGCAGAGCCTGGAGTCGTAAATCTTACCTGGCACAACAATTACACTCCGGATGGGCGGACCCTGCCGTCGTTTCCCGGGGCGGTGATTCCCGATAAATCTTGGAACGGGGTTACGGAATGGGCGTACGGCGTGACGCCGTGGATGGAAGCCGGACTGTATCTACCCCTGTATAGCGTCTGGAAAGGCCACGGTGCGTCATTCAACGGTGCGAAGCTGAGATTTTTGTTTGTGCGGCCGCACGCGGACGAACACGAATTTTTCTACGGAGTCAATTTTGAATTCAGCTTCAACGAGAGCGAGTGGGACCCCAACGAATACACGTCCGAAATCCGCCCGATCGTCGGACTCCATTTACATCCCTGGGATTTTATCGTCAACCCGATTTTGGATAATTCCTGGCAGGGTGGAGTTAAAAGCCTCGACTTTGCTCCGGAAACACGCATCGCCTATCACGTGAATGACGGCTGGGCGCTGGCGGTCGAGGAATACGACGACATCGGACCGCTCAGGAATTTTTACAAGAGCGATGAGCAGTTTCACGAGATGTGGGGTGTTTTCGACCATTACGCGAAATGGGCCGACGTGGAAGCGGGGATCGGATTCGGATTAACGCCGGGATCTGACAAAGTAACCCTGAAGCTGATGTTCTCACGCGATCTCTTCAAGTTGCCCCATTTTCACGTGCCTTCGCACAGGCCCTACAACTCATTGCAAAACCCTGCGCAAGACGATCATGAAGCAGGCGATATGAAAGAAACCACGATAGATCGTGAGCGAACGGTCGTAACGCACTACCAAGCGCCGGTAGTTGCCGAGCCAGCCGATGGTTCGTTCCACGATCCAGCGACGCCGGTAGCGCCGGAAAGCGCGCCCGTCCTGGGTCGCAGGGCGCTTGCGGTTCCGGTGATGTGGCGCGATCAATTCGATGCCACGCTGCGCCAGCCGTTCGCGCAACGGATCGCTGTCGTAACCCCCATCGGCGATCA
>Ga0209061_1000798_pt1 | contig 67281 bp, 53 predicted proteins | sample Coa_R1_10_FD_187157 | JGI IMG/M metagenome (GOLD analysis project Ga0209061, IMG submission 187157) | Surface soil microbial communities from Centralia Pennsylvania, which are recovering from an underground coalmine fire - Coalmine... | ecosystem: Environmental > Terrestrial > Soil >... | reverse complement strand
CGACGCTCCCCTCGGCTTATGCTTCCCACGGCGGTGTCCTCCTTCCTGCCGGTTTCCCCGGCATGGCTTGGCAGCCGGAAGGTCTACACCGCCTTTCCTCTATTTCCACACCCGCTGATCATACCTCCCCGGGCCTCGCGTTCGTGGCAAACTTGCGAACGGACCACCATAGTTGCGGAACGTCGCCCGGCCCGCTACCAAACGGGCGTTGCGCATGCCCGCTACGATGAACCCCGAGGCGCAGCCCGGGCGAACGCGTCGCGTGTCGCCTCCCTCGCTGCTCGTGTGGGTAGCGCGCTCGCTTTCCCGCCACTGGGACCTCCTGTGGCAGATGGTGGCGACCGACCTGCGCGGGCGCTACGTCGGCTCGAGCCTCGGACTGCTCTGGAGCGTCATCCACCCGCTCGTGATGATCGTCATCTACACGGTCGTCTTCTCCCAGGTGATGGGCGCCCGCCTCGCCGGCAGCACCGACCCGTACGCCTACGGCATCTATCTCTGCTCGGCCCTCTTCCCCTGGACCGCCTTCCAGGAGGTCGTGACGCGCGCGACGACCATTTTCCCCGACAATGCCGGCCTCGTCCGGAAGGTCGCCTTCCCGAAGGTCATCCTTTACGGCTTCGTCACGTTGAGCAGCGCCATCAACCTGGCGCTCGCGCTCGCGATCTTCCTTGTCGCCGTGCTCCTCACCGGCCATCGCCTCCACCCGACCGTCCTCGTGTGGGCTCCGCTCATCGCGCTCCAGCTCGCCTTCGGGCTCGGCCTCGGCATGATCTTCTCGGTGGTGCACGTGTTCCTCCGCGACACCGCGCAGCTCGTCGCGGTCGGCCTCCAGGTGGCCTTCTGGGCCACGCCGATCGTCTACGTCGACGACGTCCTGCCCGGCTGGATCCGCCGGTTCGAGGCGCTCAATCCGCTCTACCTCTTCTCGAGCACGCACCACGCGGTCGTGCTCACGGGCACCGTGCCCAGCCTCGCGCGGACGGCGATCCTTGTCGGCGTGACGGCCGTGACGCTCGCGCTCGGCACCGCGATGTACCGGCGGTTTCGCGCCGAGATTCTGGATGAGCTTTGAACGGCCGAGGCGGGTCGCGGTCGACCGGCTCTGGAAGACCTTCTGGTTCTATCGCCGGCCGCTCGACCGCGTGACGAGCTGGCTCTCGCGCGGTCGGTTCGGCCGGCCGACACCCTTCCATGCCCTCCGCGAGGTCTCGCTCACGCTGCATGCCGGCGAGTCGCTCGGGATCATCGGCGTAAACGGCGCCGGCAAGTCGACGCTCCTCAAGATCGTCACCGGGACGATGGAGCCAACCGCCGGAACGGCACGCGTCGACGGGCGACTCGCGAGCCTGCTCGAGCTCGGGACGGGCTTCCACCCGCTCTTCACCGGGAGACAGAACATCCGCTACAACGCGCGCTTCATCGGGCTCACCGACGCCGAGATCGAGGAACGCCTGCCGGCCATCGAGGCGTTCTCCGAGCTCGGGGACTTTCTCGATCGCCCGCTCCGCACCTATTCGACGGGGATGCAGGTGCGCCTCGCGTTCTCCGTCGCCGCCAACGTCGCGCCCGACGTGCTGGTCGTCGACGAGGTGCTCGCGGTCGGCGACGCCTACTTCCAGCAGAAGTGCCTTCAGCGCATCCGGAAATTCCGCGACGACGGCGTCTCCATCCTGTTCGTGTCGCACGACCCGGGGGCGATGAAGACGCTTTGCGAGCGCGCCATCCTCCTGCACGAGGGCGCGATTGCCGACGAGGGCGAACCCACCCGCGTCCTCGCACGCTACAACGCGCTCATCGCGCGCAAGACGGCGGAGAGCCACTACTTCGCCATCGAGGAGCGGGGCCGCGGCCCGGTCGCCAGCCGCTCGGGAAGCTTCGCGGCGATCATCGCCGAGGTCGAGCTGCTCGACGGTGACGGCCGACCGACCCGAGCCGTGATCGCCGGATCGAGCGTCGTCGTGCGCGTCCGCGTGCTCTTTCTCGAGCCGATCGTGGACCCGACGGTGGGCATCCTTCTCCGCGACCGGCTCGGCAACGACGTCTACGGAACGAACACCTTCCACCAGCGCGTCGAGACGGGGCAGTGGGCGCCGGGCGACTGGCTCGAGGTCCGGTTCGCGTTCGACGCGACGCTCGGGCCGGGCGAGTATTCGGTCACCGCCGCCGTGCACTCCCTCGGCGCGCACGTCCTCGACTCCTACGACTGGTCGGAGAACGCGCTCATCTTCCGCATCCTGCCCGCCGATGAGCGTGCGGCGATCGGGGTCGTCCAGCTCCGTCCGACGATCGCCGTCGCGCCCGTGCCGCCCGCCGCGGAAACGGGCGAGGTTCTCGCGCGCGTCTTCGGCGAGGTGCGGTCACACCTCGCAGCGGCGGACGGCGCGAGCGCCCTCCTCTGTGCGGGGTGGTACGCGGTCGAGCGCACTGGCGGCGACGCCTACCGCTGGACAGCCGCCGAGGCGGCATTCGTCCTGCGTCTTGCGGGAACACGCCTCCACTTCGAGGTCGGCGCCGACCGACCGCCGGGCGCCGCGCCCGTGGCGGTCCGCGTGTCGACGCTCGGTCGGATCCTCGGAAGCTTCCGCGTGCCGGCAGGCCCCGGTTGGCACCGCGCTGCCGTGGACCTGCCCGCCGACATCCGGCGGGACGCGGCATACCTCCGACTCGCCGTCGACGACCCGTGGCGCCCTGCGGACGCGGGCGACGGTGACGGCCGCCTCCTCGGCGTCCGCGTCCGCCGCATCTGGTCGGACGGTTAGTGCCCGCCGCGGAGCCGCTCGAGCGCCGCCTCGATCTCCCTCACGACGACCGGCCACGCGTACCGCCGCGTCACGTACGCGCGGCCGCGCCCGCCGAGCGCGCGTCGGACCGCAGGCTGCTCGCGCAGCAGGTCGACTGCCGCGCCGAATTCGGCGGCGTCGGCCACGGGGATGCCACCGCCGCTCTCGAGGCAGTGGAGGCGCGTCACGGCGCAGCCGGCGTGCACGATGGCCGGCGTCCCGAGCCTCCAGCCCTCCATCAGGACGCGGCTGAAGCTCTCGCGGACGGAGAGCTGACAGAGCGCCGTCGCGGTCGCGATCGTCCGCGCCTTCGCATCCTCGTCGAGCATGCCGGCGTCGACGATTCCCGGTTCGTCGCCAAGGGGCGGCCGGATCGGGTCGTGCCCGACGAGCACGAGGCGGAACCCGTCGGCCCGGCGGCGCCGGTAGGCGCGGAACCACTCGAGCAGCAGCGGGAAGTTCTTCCCTGGCTCGCGCCGCCCTACCGCGACGAGATAACCATCGCCGTCGACCTCGCCGGCGGCCACGGCGGGCGGCGGGTCCACCCCGGCGCCCGTCACGAGGACGCGATCCGGGTCGAGGTCGTAGAGCGCGAGCGCGAGCGCGCGCTCGGCCTCGGTGAAGCACAGAACGCCTGCGGCCGCGCGGAACATCGCGCGGACGGGGGTGAGATACGCGAACGGCTCGTCGTGCAGGCACGGCACGAGGACGGCGCGCGCAGGGCAAGCAGCGACGCCGAAGACGGCGACCGCCGACAGGTACGGCGTGAAGAGGAAAAAGTCGTAATCGGCGGCGTGCGCGGCGACCCATTCCGGCAGCGCAGGCACGCGGAGGAGCTGGGCGATCAGTGCCTCCTCGTCCGCGGGCGGCAGCACGCCCCCCCGCTCGACCCACGTCGCGAGGGCGCGGAGCAGCGTGCGGTCGACGGGGAGCACGGGGAAGCGCCGCACGGGAACATCCCGCCAGCGCTCGAGGCCCGGAGGGAACGCGTTGACGCTCCAGTCGGCGAAGTAGCTCCGCGCGCACGACGTCAGCACCTCGACGTCGTGTCCCGCCTCGCGCAGGCGGAGCACGGTCTCGCGCGCCTGGATCTCGGCGCCCCCACCGTCGGGGAACCAGGGCACGACGAACGCGAGGCGCATGCGGCGCCGGCGCGCGCGCGTCACCGCCCCGACCGTTCGCGCAGCTCGGACACTGCGCGCTCGAGCGCCTGGAGGCGCGCACCGACTTCGAGCCCGAGCCGACGCACCTCCGCGCGCAGCAGTCCGATCTCGCGTTCGAGATCCTCGGCAAGCGTCCGGAGGAGGGACGCGTTGGCGGCATTGTAGGCGGCCTGCCGCGCCAGGATGGGTGTCAGGAGGCGGCGCAGCAGCCGCTTGAGCGGGATGACGAGCCGCCCGATGGCGCGGTCCGTGCGGAACTCGACCGCCAGGGGATCGACGGCTTCCTCGAGGCGCGCAAGCGCCGTGGGAACCGATTCGCTCACGACCGGGCCCTGCTCCTCTCGAGCCCGCCGAGCTTCGGCCGCGCGGCGGCGCACTTCGTCCAAAACCGCCGTTATCTCGGTCCCCGGGTCTTCCATGCTCCCCGTCCCCGCGGCCACGTAACAGAGCGCAGACGGCGCCGACAAGCACCCGCGGGCGTGGGACGTGACATCCCGTTATGCCGCCGGGGCCCTCTGTGCTAGACGACGGCACCGTCCGTGAACGACGCGAAACTGGGCATGTCTGGCGGGAGCGGTCGCGGCCGACCGTCGCCGCGGCGCCTGGCGACGGCGCTGGCGGCGGGGGCTGCAGCGTTCGGGGTCTACAGCTTCACCGCACGCCCGCCCTTGATCGGCGACACGCTGCCCGCGCGCTATCTCCCCGTATCCATCCTCGAGCGGGGCAACCTGTACATCGACGATGCTCCGACGCTCTTTTCGCCCCTCGTTCCTCGCGGGCGGGACGGCGTGACGCCGTATCCGGCCCGGCGTGTCGGGGACCACTTCGTCTCGTGGTATCCGATCGGAACCGCCCTCCTCGCCGTCCCGGTCTATGCCGGCGCGCGCCTGGCCGGCGTCGACCTGCACGACGAGGCGCAGGCCGCCCGGCTAGAGGCCACGGCCGCGCGGCTCCTCGTTGCCGCGTCTGTGTCGATTCTCGCGCTGGTGCTCTTCGAGATCACCGCCCCGTGCTGGGCGCTGGCCCTCACGCTCCTCTACGCCTTCGGCACGACCAGCCTCAGCACGAGCAGCCAGCTCCTCTGGCAGCACACGGGTGGTCAACTCGCGCTCTGCGCCGTGTACTACGGGCTCGCGGTGAGCCGCCGGCGGCCGGCCTGGTTCCTCCCGGTCGGCTTCGCGTCGGGCGTCGCCTTCCTCGCGCGGCCGTCGAACGCGATCCTCCTCGCACCGGTGCTGCTGCTCGTCCTTTTCCGCGAACCGGGCGCGCGCGCCCGCGTTGTGCTCGGCGTCCTTCCGGCAGTCCTGTTCGAGGTCGCCTATCGCTGGTCGTACTTCAACAATCCTTTCTACACGCAGGTCGGCGACATCGGGGCGCGCGCGTGGACCAACCACTGGCTAGGTCCGTTTGCAGGCCTGCTCGTGAGCCCGGGACGCGGACTCTTCGTGTACACGCCGGCCTTCGTTCTGAGCATTGTCGGCTTCTCCTCGCGCGGCGTACCCGGATGGCTGCGGGCGGTCGGCGTGGGCTCGCTGCTGACGGTCGTCACGTACGCGCACTGGGGAATGTGGTGGGGCGGGTGGAGCGTGGGCCCCCGGTTGCTGGCCGATCTGTCCCCGGGGCTCGTGCTCGGCCTCGCTCCCCTGCGGGGCACCCTTCTCCGCGCCAGCGCGGTCGTCCTCGGCGCCCTCTCGATCGCGGCGCACGCCCTGATGGCGTTCACCGTGAGTGGATACGCGTGGAACGCCTGGGCGGGCACCGACGCAAGCCGGCGGGTGTGGCAATGGCATCATGGCCCGATCAGCTGCGCGACACGGGAGGTCTTGGCCGGTTTCCAGCAGGCGCAGCAACACTGCGCTCCCCATCCGGCTGTCGGGTCGCCCGCAGGGGCAACGAAGCGGCGCGACGGTTGACTGTCGCCCGGCGCGCGGATAACTGCCGCCATCACATGGCGCGAGGCCTCACCGAATCCGCGACCGACACGACACCGGAGGACGCGGCAGCCTCCGTGCCGGAGACCGTCGACGTCGATGCGCTCGTGACGCGCATCCGGGCCGAGATCGACCGCCATCGCGCCGCCGCATCCTGCAAGACGGCACCGCCTGCCCCTCCACCACTGGGTCCCTCTGCCCTGGACTCAGCCCTGTGGGCGGCAGAGCGCCACGCCTCGGTCGGAACCACCGTCCCGGACTGGCCCGAGCGCCGATGGCTGTGGCGGAAGCTCGGCCGTCTGGTCGCGCGGCTCGTGATGCACCTCTCGGTGTTCCTCACGAAGGAGCAGCGCGAGTTCAACAGGCGCGTGCTCGAAGTCGGCGCCGAGCTCGCTCGCGAGCTGCGGCAGCTCGACGCGAGCCTCCGCCAGACGCAGGCCAACGTCGCCTTCCTCGAGGACTCCAGCCGCTGCCGGACGGCGCAGCTTGAGGCGCAGATTGCGAGTGCACAGGAACGCCTGGTGAAACTTGAACAGAGCGTCACGGAGCGCCTCGCGACGCACGACCAGCGCATGGACGAGCGCCTCGCGGCGGCGCGCAAGACGACCGACGACCTCGAGCGGCGCATGCTGCAGGTACGAACGAGCCTTCTCGTGCAGGAGGCGCGCCTGACGACGTTCCTCGAGGAGGCGAGGCGCCGGCTCGGTCCCGCAGCGACAGCCGCGGATCTGGAGGTTTTCGCAGCCGAAGCGAAGCGCATGGCCGACGGCCTCTACGCTGCTTTCGAGGAGCGCTTTCGCGGAAGCCGCCAGGAGATCAAGGAGCGACTCCGCGTCTACATCCCGATCCTGCGCGACGCCCCGAGCGGACCCGTGCTCGACCTCGGATGCGGGCGCGGCGAGCTCCTCGAGCTGCTGCAGGACGAGGGCATCCCGGCGCGCGGCGTCGACCGGAACGCCACCTTTCTCGACGCATGCCGCGCCCGCGGCCTGGACGTCGTCGAGGGCGACGCGCTCCGCACCCTCGCCACGCTTCCCGACGCGAGCGTCGCCGCGGTCATGGCCATTCACCTGATCGAGCATCTCGCCTTCGACGAGCTCCTCGCCTTGCTCGACCAGACCGTTCGCGTGCTGCGTCCGGGCGGCGTCGCGATCTTCGAGACGCCCAACCCCGCGAACCTCTTGGTTGGAAGCTGTAACTTCTGGTGCGACCCGACCCACCGGCACCCGATCCCGATGGGGCTCGCCGAGTTCCTCGCCGAGGCACGCGGCCTCTGCCGCGTCCGCATCCTGCCGCTGCATCCGTACCCGGACGCCTCCGCCCTGCACGGGTCGGACGTCGCCCAGCGGCTCAGCGAGCACTTCTACGGGCCCCAGGACTACGCCATCGTCGGCTATCGTCCGTGACGGCGTGCGGGACGTTTGCGCCTTCCTCGTAGCGCGGTAGGAGAGCGATGCCGATGCGCATCCTCGTGTGCAACGAACGGCTCCTCTTCCGCTTCGGCGCGGACCGGGTGCTCCTCTTGCTCGCGCGCGAGCTTGCCCGCCGCGGCCATGAGGTGTGGGCCATGGCGCACAACGCCGACCCGGGCGTGCTCGACGGCGCCTGCACGCGGCTCATTCCCGTTTGCCCGGACATCGGGCCCTACGTCACGCTCGAGGAGCGGACGCGCGTTTGGCTCGAGGCACACTGGGACGCCGAGCTGGGGGCGCGTGCGCCCGACGTCGTCGTCGTCGGCGGCTGGCCGTTTTTCTCGTCGATCCCCTTCTTCGCGGCGCGGGGCGCGAAGCTGGTCTTCCTCGACTTCGGGGCGGTCCCGCTCGACGGCTACACGGGCGACGCCCTCGCCGTTCAGCACACGGTGCGCGCGGCACGCCGCCGATACGTCGGCGATGCGGCGCTCGTGATCGCGATCAGCGAGTTCATCGCGCATTCGCAGAGCCGCCCCGATGCCGCAGGTCGCGCTCCCGTGCTCGCAGCGCTCCTCGGCGCCGACCACCTCGAGCACCCGACGTGGTTCGAAGGGTGGGTGGGCGCGGCGACAGCGCGAGGCGCCGCGGCGGCGACGGTGTCGCGGCTCAGGCAGGCCGGGCGCCCGACGCTCCTCGCCCTCGGGCGGTGGGAGCCGGGGTGCTACAAGAACTCCGAGGCGGCGCTCGGGGTCCTCGCGGCCGTCCGCGCGCGCCATCCGGGGGCTGCGCTCCTCGTCCTCGAGGATCCCTCCCGCGTCGCCGTTCCGCCCACGCTCGCGGACGCCGTCTTCCCGATCGGGTTCCCGGACGACGTCGAGCTGGTCGAGGTGATGCGGACCGTCGACCTCGGGATCTCGGTCTCGCGCTGGGAGGGCTTCAACCTGCCGCTCGCGGAGATGCAATGGCTCGACCGGCCGGCGCTCGCATTCGATCTCGCCGCGCATCCCGAGGTCATCATCGATCCCTGGTACCTCTGCACGAGCGTCGTGGACATGGCGGAGAAGGCGTCCATCATTCTCGCGGGCGGCGGGCCGGACCCCGACACGCGCCGCGCGGCGCTCGCACGCTTCCGGGCCCGGTTTCGCTGGAGCCGCTTCGCGGCAACGTGCGCCGGCGCCATCGAGCACCTCGGCCAGGAAACGGCAACATCCGCTGGCCCGCCGCTCGTCGTCGTCGACGTGACCAACGCCACGCGGGATCCGGCGAACTCCGGTGTCATCCGGGTCACCCGGCGTCTCTGCCGGGAGCTGCAGCGACGCACGGGAACGCTCTTCGTCGTGTGGGACGACGCCCTGGACAGCTACCGCTTCCCGACGCAGGCCGAATACGCGCAGCTGTCGGCGTTCAACGGCCCGATCCTCGACCCCGAAGCTCCCCGTTCCGACCCAACGCACGCCGTGCGGCTCACCGAAGCGCCGGCGGCCGGGGGTTGCACCTGGCTTCTTCTGACCGAAACCGTCCCCGCGCGCCGCGTCGAGCACGCGCTCGACTTCGCGCGCGCGCGGGGGATGCGCACCGCTGCCGTGTTCTACGACGCGATCCCCGTTCTGCACCCGGAATGGTGCAATGCGGAGATTGCCGCGAACCACGGAGCATACATGCGCGGGCTCGCCGGCTGCGAGGTCGTGCTCCCGATCTCGGCGTTCTCCGGCGACTGCCTGCGCGAGTTCTGGCGCCGGGCGGGGGTCTCCGGCGGTGTGGTCCACGCCGTGCCGCTCCCCGGCGAGCTGGCGGGTACGCCGCGGACGAGGGAGGCGAACGCGTCGGAGGGCGGGCGCATCGACATCCTGTGCGTGTCGACGCTCGAGCCGCGGAAGAACCACCGGCGCCTCCTCGCCGCGTGCCGGCGGCTCCCTGCGGGGCTCGATTGGCGGCTCACCCTCGTCGGGAACCGCTACGCGGGCGCGTTCGACATCGCCGACGACGTGGCCGCAGCCGCGGCGGCCGACCCACGGATCCGGTGGCTCGGCGTCGTCGACGACGAAACCCTTCATCGGTGCTACCGCGAGGCGACGTTCACCGTGTATCCCTCGCTCGTCGAGGGGTTCGGCCTGCCGGTCCTCGAGAGCCTCTGGCACGGCCGGCCTTGCATCTGCTCGGGGGAGAACGCGCTCGGCGAGGTGGCGGCGGGCGGGGGCTGTCTGACCACGACTGTGAGCGATGAAGCAGCGCTCGCGGAGGCCATCCACCGCCTGGCGACCGATCCCGCGCTGCGTGCCCAGCTCACGCGCGAGGCCGTGACCCGCGACATCCGCACGTGGGACGAGTACGCGGACGACGTGCTTGCGGTGCTCGCGACTCAGAGCCAGACGCGAGCGCAAGCGGAGACACCGATGGCGAACGGCACGCGCAACTGGCAGGACGTCCTGTATCCTGGCTGCCTGCGCGAGCGGTGGCAGATGCACGATTCCGAGCGCATGGCGCTCACCGCCCTGCTCGCGCGGCAGCGGCCGCGCTGTGCGATCGAGATCGGCACCTACGAGGCGGGCAGCCTCTCGCTGCTCAGCCAGTACGCCGACGTCGTGTTCTCGATCGACATCGATCCGAGCATCCCTGCGCGCTTCACGCAGTTTCCGAACGTGAGCTTCCTGACCGGCCCGTCGTCAGTCGTGCTGCCGCTCCTGCTCCGCGAGCTCGACGCCGCGGGCATCGCGGTCGAGTTCGTCCTCGTCGACGCGGACCACTCGGCCGAGGGCGTCCGCGGCGATCTCGAGCGAGTCCTGGCCTACGTCCCGAAGGCGCCGCTCTTCGTCGCCGTCCACGACAGCTTCAATCCGGACTGCCGACGCGGGATGCTCGCCGTCGACTGGGCGGCGGCGCCCTGGGTGCAGTGGGTCGACATCGACTTCGTGCCCGGTCGGCTCGTCGAGGACGGCGGGCCGTTCCACCACCAGCTCTGGGGCGGCCTCGCGCTCGCCTACCTCGCGCCGACGCCGCGCGAAGGGGCCCTCGTCGTCCACCGCTCCGCCGACGGCATGTTCCGCGCGATGGAAGAGTACGTCGGCCGCACGCGATGACGGCGCCCCGCGTCCTCTTCTGCTCCAACTACTACCCGCCGGCCTTCGTCGGCGGCGCCGAGCTCATCGCCCACGCGCAGGCCCGGACGCTTGCCGAGCGCGGCTGGCACGTGGCGGTCTTCGCGGGCGATCCGTCGGGCCGCACCGCCCGGCACGCACTGCGCCGGGACACGCACGAGGGGTTGTGCGTCCATCGAATCGGCCTCACCGCGGCGGATCTCCGGCCCGACCACCTGAACGTCGTCAACCCGACGCTCGACGGCGCCTTCGCAGCCGTGCTCGAGGCCGAGCGCCCGGATGTCGTCCACTTCCACAATCTCGCCGGCCTTTCCGTCGGGTTTATCGGTCTCGCGCGCCGGCGCGGCATCCGAACCGTCCTCACCGTGCACGATCACTGGGGATTTTGCTTCAAGAACACACGACTCAAATCTGAGACGGACGTGTGCCGCGACCACACCCGTTGTGCGGAATGCCAGCCGTTTTTCGTCGACGAGGCGCGCGGCCTCCTGCCGGTCCGCTTGCGAGGGGACTTCGTGCGCATGCAGCTCGAGCAGCTCGATGCGATCGTCTCGCCGAGCGAATACCTCGCGGTCGCGTACGCGGCTGCGGGCTTCCCGCGCGAGCGATTCCACATCATCTGGAATGGCGTCGACGTGGCCCGCTTCGCCCGGATCGAGAAGACGCCGAGCGACCGTCCCCGTTTCGCCTTTGTCGGCCACCTCGGTCGCCACAAGGGCCTGCGAACGCTCCTCGACGCCCTCGCGCTCCTGCCGACCGGCGTCGCCTTTCTTCTGCACGTCGTGGGAGAAGGCGAGGAACAGGCGCGCCTTGCCGACGGGGTCCACCGGCTCGGGCTCGGAGACTCGGTGCGGTTCCACGGGCTCGTCGGACGCGAACGCATCGACGAGGTCTACCGCGAGACCGATGTGCTGATCCTGCCGTCGATCTGGCCCGAGAACCACCCCGTCACGATCACCGAAGCGATGGCGTCCCGGACTGCAGTTCTCGCTTCGCGGATCGGCGGCATCCCCGAGCTAGTGGCGGACGGAGAGAGCGGCGACCTGTTTACGCCGGGCGACGCGCGGGATCTCGCGGCAAAGATGCTCGCATTCATCCGCGAGCCCGAGCGCGCCCGCCGGCTCGGTGACGCCGGCTTCCGGCGCATCGCCGACGATACGCTCGCAAACCAGGTGGCGCGGCTCGAGGCCGCGTACGGCGCCGCGGCAGTGGCTCGGCCGTCGCCGGGGCAGGCGGTGCGCGTGTTCGCCTGCGCCGGCGGGCGGATCGATGTTGCCTGCGGCTGGGCGATGAACGCGCTCGCGCGGCAGGGCGATCCGCGCTGGCGCTTCGTGCTCGCCGACTGGCTCGACGACGACACCCTCCGGCGCGCCCTGGCACTCTGGGTCGTCGATCCGGGGGCGGGGCTCGAGTGCGTCGTCCGCGGGCTTCGCTTGGGCGTTCCGCTGCTCGTTCCCGAACGAGCGACGGAGCTGAGCGGCCTTGCGACGGAGGGTCGCTGCGGGCTCACCTACCGCGATGTCTTCGAGGCGATACGCTGCCTCGAGGCGCTCGCGGAAGACACGGCCGTCCGGCGCGCCCTCGGCGCCCAAGGCCGCCTGCTCGCAGCGCGGGCCGCACGCCGCGGCGTCGAACTCCGTCCGTGAGCGACCGTCCGAGGCGGCCGTCCACCGGACCGGCGCAGCGAGCAGAGCCGTTGACTCCCGCGCACGGGAGAATTAATCGCCCCCCGTGGACAAAAGTCTCGCCCACCGGACCAAGACCGGCTGAGCGGCGTCGACCACCCTCTATGCCGCACGAGCCGTCGCGCGACCACCGCCAGGCGGTGCCGTTCCTCAGCGCTCCCCTGCCCGCACCCGAGCTCGAGCGCCTCCTGCGCATCGTCGACGAGCGGCTTCGCCTGCGGGACGGCGTGCGGGAGGCCGTTCCACCATCCGGCGACTTCAGGCGCCCGCGCGATCTCGCCGACGATCTCGCTCGTCCCTGGGAAATCGACCCTCTGGTCGTCCTCTCTGCCGACGGACTCCGTCCGCTCACTGCCCCCTTCTTCGACGCCTCCCGGGGCGGCCGCCTGGCCCGTCTCGGCAAGCGCCTCCTGAACTTGCCCCTGCGCCTCCTTGCACGGCCACAATCCTACTTCAATGATGGCTTGCGACGCATGCTCGGGGCGTGGTTCACCCTCTTGCGTGCGAGCCTCGATGCCCAGGCAGTGCTCGAGCACGAGCTGGCCGAGCACCGCCACACGCTGCATACGCTCGTAACGAGCCTCGAGGCGCTCCATGTCGCACAGGCCGCGGGCAGCATGCGTGTGGCGCTCGACCGGCCCCGTCTCGGGTGCTTGCACGTGTCGTCGACGCCAGCACCCGGGGTCGACGTGGCAGCCCGAGCCGCTGCCCTGCCCTTCCGCCCGGGCCAGCTCGCAGAACTCGTGGCGGGCGTGCCCGCGGACGGGGAGATTCCGGCAAGCTGGCATGGGCTGCTCCGGCCTGGCGGCCTGCTGCGGCTCGTCGGGCCGGGCGCACCCGCGCTAGCTCCCGCCTTGCGGCGGGCGGGGTTCGCGCCCGCGCCAACCGCACCGGATGCCGAGGAGCTGACCGCGTTGCGACTTTGGTGAAGCTTGGGAGGCCGGGTCTTCCAGATCGTCCGGCACCTCGCGTACGGCGACGGTGTCTGCGAGATCGCACGCGGTTTTGTGCCGCTGCTGGCTGGCCGCAGCGGGGGAGGCTCCATCCTCGCCGAGACCGCCGATCCCCGCTTACGGCACGAGGCCGGGCCTCTGGCCGAGGTCGACTGGCGCCCAGACGACCTCGCTGTCGTCCACGTCGCGGGAGCGACGGGCCTCACCGAATTTGTCGCGCGCTGCCCGGCGCGCAAGGCGCTTTTCTTTCACAACATTACGCCTCCCGAGCTCCTGCGGCCGGGAACGCGCATCCACGGCGAATGCCGCCAGGGCTGGGAGGAGCTGCCATTCATCGCCGCGCGCGCCGACCTGTGGCTCGCCGTCTCGGCGTTCAACTTGGAGCAGCTAGCGACGCGCACGGGGCTCAGCCGGCCGGGGTTCGTCGTACCCCCAGTCATCGACCTGTCAGTCGAACGCGCACGGGAGCCGGACTCGGTGCGCCTGCACGCGCTGCGGGCAGGTGGCCGCCGGAACATCCTCTTCGTCGGGCGGATCGCCCCCAGCAAGCGCCAGGCCGAGCTGATGGAGGTTTTCGACCGCCTGTGGGCCATGCTACCCGACACTCGGCTTCACCTCGTCGGGGGCGCGACGGACAACGAGCTCTACCTTCTCGCCCTTGCCCGACTGCGCGCCGGCCTGGCGGCGGGTCACGCCGTCGAGATGCCTGGTAAGGTGAGCGACGCCGAGCTGGTCGCCTACTATCGCGCCGCCGACCTATTCGTCTGTCTTTCCGCGCACGAGGGCTTTTGCCTTCCACCCCTCATCGCGGCGGCCCACGGGGTGCCGGTGCTGGCACGGGCGGCCGCAGCGATTCCGGAGACCGTCGGTCCCGCTGCTCTCCTGTTCGACGAGGACGACCCCGTCCGCATCGCCGCGCTCGCAGCGGCAGTGCTCGAGGATGCCCGTATCCGTTCCGACCTCGTCGCGGCAGCGGGTCAGCATCTGCGCCGATTCGCTCCCGAGCACGTTGGCAAGGCCTGGGAGCGTGCTCTCGCCGCCGTGGGCCAATGACCTCGCGGATCCCCGGGGGCACGAGCGTCATCATCCCCGTTTACAACGCGGCACACTACGTTGCCGAGGCGATCGAGAGCGCGCTCCATCAGACCCAACGTCCCCTCGAAGTGATCGTGATCGACGACGGATCCACGGACGAGACGCCCCATGTGCTCGCTCGTTACGCCGGTCGCATCGTCGCTGTCCGACAAACGAACGCGGGACTCGCCGCCGCACGCAACCGCGGACTCGCCGTGGCGCGCGGCGAGTTCGTCGCATTTCTCGATGCGGACGACGCCTGGTATCCGAACGCGCTTGCGGTGATGACAGAGGTGCTGCAAACGCGGACGGGAGCCGACCTCGTGCTCGGCGCCTGGGATTCGACTGATTCCGCCGGTCGAGTCCTCCAACGGCAGGCGGTGCCGCCCGAGGTTCAGCGGCACCTGCACACGGACTTCCGACGCACACTCGCCCTCGGCAACCGATTTCCGGTCGGGGTGCTGCTGATTCGACGGCGCTGCTTCGAGTGCTGCGGGCTCTTCGATCCGCGCCTCCAGGCTCTCGAGGACTGGGATCTTTGGCTGCGGTTCGCTGCTCACCAACATGGGCCAACCTTTGTTCCCGAGGTCCTCCTCCGCTACCGCCGGCACGCAGGATCGATGAGCTTCGACCTCCAACGCATGCGCACGAACGCGAATCGCGTCGCGGAGAAGCTCTTCGCAGATCCGCACCTTGCCGACCTGCGTGCGCACGTCGTCCTCGGCATCCTCGCGCTGCTCGTATACCTCGCCGAGCAGGCCCAGGACCTCCCGGCGATGCTCTCGCTGGCGACCGAGGCGGACCGCCTCGCTCGCGAGGCGCCCCGCCATCCGTTCGCCGAGGCGGTAGCGCTCATGGACGCGGAACGAATCACGGCCTACCGATGGCTCGCGGCGCGGGAACTGCTGCGTCGCGGACATCTGCGGGAGGGGCTGGCGGGCCTTCTCGAGCTCGCGCGGAGCCGACCCTCCTGGTGCCTGGGCAAGGTCGCGCGGGCGTGTGCAGGGCGCGCCGGCCTGCATCGTATACGGGGCGAGTGACGGCATGCTTCGCGTCGGTCTCATCTGCCGGATATATCCCCCTCACCCCCTCGCAGGCGGCATCTCGACCTACATGCGCGAGCTCGCGCAGGGCCTCGCGGCCCTTGGGCACGACGTGCACGTGTTCACGGAGAGCCGCGTTCCCGTCCGTCGTGCGGGTCCCAATCTGAGCATCCACGGTCGGCCGCCCGACCCACTTCCCCTGCTCCCCGGCATGCCGCACACCGACCGGCATCTGCGCTGGGCGGTCGCGGCCACCGACTGCATCGCGACGCTCGGCGCCGGGGCACTCGACATCGTCGAGTCGGCCAACTGGGGCTTCGAGGGCCTCGGCGTCCAACGCGGCGGTCGGCTCCCCGTGGTCGTGCGCCTGGTCACGCCGCTCACGGTCGTGCGCACTACCGAGCGCTGGCAACCGTCGGCCGACCTCGACGCAGCTGTGAGCCTCGAGCGCTGGTCGATTGCACACGCGAACGGGCTGATCGGCTCGACTACCGCCGTGCTGGACACCGCACGCGAGACCATGCGCCTGGAGTCGATCCGCAGTGTCCCGTGCGCCCGTATTCCGCTCGGCATCGCTCCGGGCCCACCCCCGGCGCCCAAGCCCGCTCGGCCGGCCCGCCTCCTGTTCGTCGGCAGGCTCGAGCGCCGCAAAGGCATCCACACGCTGCTGGAGATCCTTCCGACCCTCCTCGACGCGCGCCCCTCCCTCCACGTTGATGTCGCGGGGGCCGAGCTCGGGGCCGAGGCCGGGCCCACGGCCCGCGAGCGTTTCCTCGCGGAGCACCGCCGGGCGCGTTGGGTCGACCGCGTTCACTTTCACGGCAGCGTGTCCGAGGCTGCGCTCGACGCGCTCTACGCCGAGGCCACGATCCTGGTCGCCCCGTCGCTCTACGAATCGTTCGGGCTCATCTACCTCGAGGCGATGCGGCATGGCACACCGGTGATCGGGTGCCGCGCCGGGGGCGTGCCAGAAGTCGTGCACGACGGGGAGACGGGGCTCCTCGTGCCTCCAGACGACCCGCCAGCGCTGCTTGCTGCGATCACTCGCCTCCTCGACGATCCCGCGCTGCGCGCCCGGCTGGGCGCAGCGGGCCGGCGGTCGGTGGAGACCGAGTTTTCCGCGCAGCGCATGGCCGAACGCACCGCGGAGTTCTACCGCGAGGTGCTCGCCGACGTCCGACGGTCTCGCGCCCCCGCCACCGCTGCCGCGCGCCAGCCATGATCCCCGCCACCGTCGTCATCTGCACCCACAACCGCGCCCACCTCCTCGGCCGCTCCGTCGCCGCGGCGCACGCCGAGGCCGTGGCATGCGGCGGCGAGGTGCTCGTCGTCGACAACGCGTCGACCGACGCCACCGCGCGCGTGGTGGCGGACCTCGCGCGCACGCACCCCCGGCTCCGCCTCGCGCACGAGCCCGCCCTCGGGCTTTCCGCGGCGCGCAACCGCGGGCTCGCCGAGGCACGCGGGGCCGTGGTGGCCTATATCGACGACGACGCCGTGCCGCGCCCGGGCTGGCTCGCCGCGCTGCTCGCCCCCTACGCGGACCCCGCGGTGGCGTGCACCGGGGGGCGCGTGCTGCTGCGCTTCTCCGCGCCGCCTCCACCCTGGCTCGACGCGGAGCTCGCGTCGGCGCTGAGCGCCTACGACCTCGGCGACACCCCACGGCGGCTGCGCTGGCGGCCGGGCGACATGTTCCCCTTCGGGGCGAACATCGCCTTCCGCGTCGAGGCGGCGCGCGCGCTCGGCGGCTTCTCCACCACCGTGGGGCCGCGCGGCGCGCGCCTCCTCGTGCACGACGAGACCGACCTCTGCTACCGCCTCGACCGCTCGGGCGCCGAGATCCGCTACTGCCCCCGCGCGGTCGTCGACCACTGGATCCTCACCGAGCGCCTCACCCCCGCCTGGATGCTCGCCCGCCATCGCGAGCGCGGCGAGTCCGCGGCCGTCTTCGAGCTGCGCAACCGAGGCCTGCACCGTGCGCTCGGGCGCATCCGATGGTACTACGGAGCGCATCTGATGGCGCTGCCCTACACCCCCGGCGCGCCCGCCGAGGCGGCGTGCCTCGTGCGCGAGTGCCGGCGCCAGGAGGCGCTCGGCTACCTGGTCGGGCTCGCGCGCGGGCTCGTGCGCCTGCGGGCGCTGCGCCGGGACATGGCGCGCAGCGGAGCCCCGGCGTGAGCACGCCGCGCGTCTCGGTCATCATCCCCGTGTACAACGCGGGCGCGTACCTGCGGCGGGCGCTCGCGAGCCTCGACGCGCAGACCTACCGCGACTTCGAGACCGTGATCGTCGACGACGGCTCGACCGACGCGCGCACGCTGGCGGTGCTCGAGGCCGCCCGGGCGCGGCCGCACGTCGCCGTCCACCGCACGCCCAACCAGGGTCCCGCGCGCGCCCGCAACACGGCGATCGAGCGCGCCCGCGGCACCTACATCCTCCCGCTCGACGCCGACGACTACCTCGCGCCCGCGTTCCTGGCGCGCACCGTGCCCGTGCTCGATGCCGAGCGCGACGTCGGGATCGTTTACACCTGGGTGGGGCTCGTCGGCGACCACTACGGCGTCTGGCGCACCGGCGGCTTCTCGCTCGAGGAGCTGCTCTCGCGGTGCACGATCCACGTCTGCTCGCTCTACCGTCGCGAGGTGTGGGCCGACGTGGGCGGCTACGACCCGCGCTTCGTCGAGAGCTGCGAGGATTGGGACTTCTGGCTCGGCGCGGCCGCGCGCGGCTGGCGGGCGCGCGGCATTCCCGAGGTGCTCGCCTACTACCGGCGCGCGGCCTCGAGCCGCGAGCGTGCCGCCCGCGCGCCCGGCGTGAGCGCGAACCTGATGCGGAGCCTGGTGCAGAAGCACCGGCGCCTCTACGAGGAGCATCTCGAGGCGGCGCTCGGCGGCATGTACGAGCGGCTCTCGAGCGCCGGGCTACTCCTCGAACGCATCTACAACCATCCCGCCATGCGCCTCGCGGTCCGGCTGCGCAGCCTCGTGCGCCGCGCCCCGGCATGAGCGTCGCCGTCTCCGTCGTGATCCGCTGCCGCGACGAGGCCCGGCACCTCGGGGCGGTGCTCGACGCGGTCGCCGTCCAGGAGGAGGCGCCGCCGTTCGAGGTGCTCGCGCTCGACTCGGGCTCGCGCGACGGCACGCTCGAGCTGCTCGCTCGCCACGGCGTGCGCATCGAGCACCTCGCCCCCGCCGACTTCAGCTACGGCCGCGCGCTCAACGCGGGCGCCGCACGGGCGCGCGGGGAGATCGTCGTCTACCTCTCCGCCCACTGCCAGCCGCAGGGCCGGCGCTGGCTCGCGGCGCTCGTCGCGCCGTTTGCCGATGCGCACGTGGTCGCCACCTTCGGCCGCCAGGTCCCCGTGCCGGGCGTGAACCCGATCGAGGGGCTCACCACGGCCCGCCTCTTCCCGCCGACCCCCCCGGCGGGCGTGCTCTTCTCGAACGCCAACGGCGCCGTCCGCCGCGCCGCCGTCCTCGCTCGGCCGTTCGACGGGGAAATCCCCGCGGCCGAAGATCACCTCTGGGCGTGCGGCGTCGAGCCGCCCGCGCGCATCGTCTACGTCCCCGACGCGGTCGTGAGCCACAGCCACCCGATGCTGCGTCGCGACTGGCAGATGCGCTTCTACAACAACGGCCTCGCCACCGCCTACGCGCGCGGCCGCGGGATCACGATGCCGTGGGATGCCGTGCACGCCCGCGGTGCTGTGGAGGGGCTGCGCGCCCTCGCGCGGCTCGTGGCGGCGCTCGCGCGCCGCGGCGAGCTCGGCGCGCTCGCTGCCCTGCCCGCCTACGCGCGCGCGCGCGCGTGGTACGCGCGCGGGATCGCCGACGGCATGCGCCGCTTCGGGGGCGCGGGCGCGTGATCCGTCGCTTCGTGGTGCTCGCCGCCGTGGCGCTCGGCGGCGCCCTCGTCGCGGCGCTCGTGGGCGGCTCGCGCGCCGCCGCGCCGCACCACTACTGGGCCGACGGGTTCTACCGCCTGCTCGCCGATTTCGTCTGCGTCCGCTTCGACCGCCTCGCCCCGTGGGCGCTCGGCGCGGCGGCGGCGCTGACGGCGTGGCCGCGCTGGCGCGCGCCGCGCGGCGTTCTCCGGGCGGCGACCGCCCTCCTGCTCGTCGTGCTCAGCCTGCGTGCGGCCACCGCCCTCGACGCCTGGCGCGTGAGCCGCGGCCCGAACCTCCTGCTCATCTCGATCGACACCCTGCGCGCCGATCGCCTCGGCGCCTACGGCTACGCCCTTCCGACCAGCCCCACGCTCGACCGCCGGCTCGCGGCCGCGGGCGTCACCTTCACCGACGTCTACAGCCAGTCGCCCAAGACCACACCGTCGCACATGACCATGCTCACGGGGCTCTACCCCTGCGTTCACGGCGTCGAGCTGTGGTGGGGCACGGCGCCCGCCCACCGGCTGAATCCCGCCGTGCACACGCTCGCCGAGGTGCTGCGCGAGGCTGGCTACGCCACCGCGGCGTTCACCGGCGGCGCGCACATGGACCACACCCGCGGCTTCGACCAGGGCTTCCAGGTCTACGAGGACGTCGGGAACGAGACGCAGCTCGGGCACGCGCTGCGCTGGCTCAAGCACCACCACCGGCGCAAGTTTTTTTTGTTTTTTCACACGTACCGGGTCCACGATCCCTATGTGCCCCCGCCCGCGCTCGTGCGGCAGTTCGGCGACGGCTACCGCGGCCCCGTGCTCGACGCGGTCAACCGGCTGCGCACGGATGCGCGCACCTACGACGAGCGCTCGCGGTTCTTCTGGGCGAGCGTCGACCCCCACGATCCCGCGGCGGTCCGCTTCGTCTCGCGCCTCTACGACGCGGGCATCCGCGACATGGACGACGTGATCCTCACCGGGCTCCTCGACGCCCTCGAGCGGTACGGGGTCGCGCAGGACACGCTGGTCGTGTTCACCTCCGACCACGGCGAGGCGTTCGGCGAGCACGGGCACTTCCTCCACGACGACGTCTACCGCGGCACCGTGCACGTGCCGCTCGTGCTGCGCTTCCCGGGGCGGCTGCCCGCGGGCGCGCGCGTGGCCGCGCGCGCCCGCCTCGTCGACGTCATGCCGACGATCCTCGACCTGCTCGGGCTGCCGCCCACCCCGGGCATCCAGGGCCGGAGCCTCGTGCCGCTCATCGGCGCCGGCGGCGTCGGCCTCGACGCCGTAAGCGAGCACCGCGTGCCCGGCGCGGCGACGGGCACGGTCTGCCTGCGCCGCGGGGCGCTCAGCTACCTCGTCACCGGCGCCGACGAGGCGCTCTTCGACCTCGCGACCGACCCGGGGGAGACCACGAACCTCGCCGCAGCGCGGCCGGCGGCGCTCGCGGCGTTGCGCACCGAGGTCGAAGCGTGGCGGGCGGAGTGCGCGCGCCTCGGGGCGGTGTTCGGGCCGCGCGACGCGGGCGTCGCGCCGAGCGCCGAGCGGGTGCGCCAGTTGCGCGCGCTCGGGTACGTCGAGTGAAGCGGCTGGCCGCGCTCCTCGTGGCGGTCGCGGGCGCGCTCGGGTGGCTTGCCTGGCGGCCCTGGGCGGGGGCGCTGCCGGCGCGCCTCTGCCTCGAAGACACCGCCGCTCTGCTCGGGCCCACCCCGGGCGCGCACCTGGGGGCCCTCACGCCCGAGCCCGCGTTCCTCGACCTCGCCGGCGGCGAGCGCCCGGCGCTGATTGCGCCCGTGCCCGCGCGCCTCGTCTACCGGCTGCACGTGCCGGCGGGGGCCGTGCTTCACTTCGCGGCGGGCGTCGAGCGCGACACGCCGCCGACCCCCGGCGCAGGCGGGGTGCGGTTTGCGGTGGCGGTCGACGGGGTGGAACGCTTCGTGCGCACCGTCGATCCCGGACGCAAGCACGATCGCCGCTGGTTCGAGGGCCGCGTCGCGCTGGGCGCCACGACGGCGCGCGAGGTGGAGATCGTGCTCGCCACCGCGCCGGCCCATCCCGGCGCTCCGCCGGGCGGCACGCCCGGCTGGAGCAATCCCAGGATCGTCACCGAGTCGTGGCGCGATCGCCAGCGCGCGACGCCCACCGCCCCGAGCGTGCTCGTCGTGCTGGTCGATGCGCTCCGCGCCGACCGCCTCGGCTGCTACGGCGCCCGGCCGAGCCCGAGCCCGACGCTCGATCGCCTCGCCGCAGACGGGCTCGTCTTCGATGCCGCGGTGTCGCAGGCGCCGTGGACCGCCCCCGCCGTCGCCACGTACTTCACGGGGCTCTACCCGCAGAGCCACGGCGTCCTCGGCGCGGGCAACCCAATCTTTCTTGCCGACGCGCACCGCACGCTCGCCGAGGAAGCCGCGCGGACCGGGATCACGACGCTCGGCGTGTCCGCCAACCCGCTCGTCTCCCGCGGGACGAACTTCGTCCAGGGGTTCGAGGTGTTCCAGGAGCTCGGCTGGGACCGCGCGCGGCAGCGCTGGGCGAGCGCCGCCACCGTCGCGGCCGCGGCGCTCGCCGACCTCCGCGCCGTGCGCGGCCGCCGCTTCCTCGCCTACGTGCACTTCATGGAAACGCACGACCCGTACACCGCCGCCCCCGACCTCCGCCCGCCGGCGCCCCCGGGGGTGAGCCCCCGCGCGGCCGCCGGCAAGGCCCACGAGCTCGCCCAGGCGCAGCGCGCGGGCGGCGCCGCGCCGAGCGCGGAGGACCTCGCCTACCTGCGCGCGCTCTACGACGCGGCGATCCGCTCCTGGGATCGCCAGCTCGCCGTGCTCCTGGACGGGCTCGGGCGCCTCGGGCTCCGCGACTCGACGGTGGTGGTGGTGCTCGCCGACCACGGCGAGGAGTTCGAGGAGCACGGCTGGCTCACCCACCGGGTCCACCTCTACGACGAGCTCATCCGCGTGCCGCTGGTGATCGCGGGCCCCGGCATCCCGCGCGGGCACATCGCCGCGCAGGTGGAGGGGATCGACGTGTTCCCGACGCTCGCTGCGCTCCTCGGCGTGCCGCTGCCGCCGGGGCTGCCGGGGCGAAACGCGCTCGCCGCCGTTCCGGAGCGTCCGGCGTTCTCCGAGACGTCGTACGGCATCGCCGCCGACGGGACATGGACGGAGCTGCTCGCCGTGCGCGCTCCGCCATGGAAGCTCATCTGGGAGCCCCGGGCGAGCCGCTTCGAGCTCTACGACCTCGCGCACGACCCGGGCGAGCGGGCGAATCGCTTTCCCGATCCTCCGACGAGCGAAGCGCTTGCGAGCACGCTCGCAACCTGGCGCGCCACGGCGGCCCCGCCGCCGCCGAGCACCGGGCGGGATCCGGGCCTCGAGGAGAAGCTCCGGGCGCTCGGGTATGCGGAGTAACGTCCGCTGCTGTGGCGACCCGGCGGGGATGTCCCCGGACGCATTTGACATGACCGACGATCTGGTTCAGTTGTAGGCCATGATCCGGCTCAATATTTACGAAGCGAAGACGCACCTGTCGCGTTACTTGAAGCGCGTGGCGAAGGGCGAGCGGATCATCCTCTGCCGGCGCAACGTCCCGATCGCGGAGATCTCCCCGCTCCCGGCGCCGGAGACGAAACCGCGGCCGATCGGCCTCGCCCGGGGTCGACTGACCGTTCCCCCGTCCTTCTTCGAGCCGCTCCCCGACGACCTGCTCGACCGTTTCGAGGGCCGGGGCTCGTGACGATCCTGCTCGACACATGCACGTTCCTCTGGGTGATCGCGGGGGCGGAGGAGCTTTCCGACCGCGCCCGGGCACTGGTCGCCGACCCGGGGAACGGCGTGCTGCTGAGCGCTGCTTCGGCCTGGGAGATCAGCGTAAAACATGCCCTCGGGCGGCTCCCCCTGCCGGGGGACCCGCTTCGCTTCGTCGCCGAAGAGCGCACGCGCCATCGCATCGCGGCACTGCCGATCGACGAGGCCGCGGCGCTGAACGTCGGGCGCCTCCCTCCGCTCCACCGCGATCCGTTCGACCGCATGCTCGTAAGCCAGGCGGTGCTGGGCGGCTACACCATCCTCACCCCCGATCGTTCCATCGCCCAGTATCCGGTCGCCGCCGTGTGGTAAGCCCGCGACGCCCCGGGGGCGTCACCGCGCCTACCGGCGCGCGCCCTGCGTCGCGAGCATCCGCCGTGCCTGCGTGGCGACGGCCGAGGGGACGTTGCGCGACTTGGCGAGCTGCTGGATGTCGCGCTGGTTGAGCGTCGGGAGCTGCCGCAGCGCGATCGCCAGCGGCGTCTTGGGATTGGTCGCGAGCCCGAGCCGCACGCCGTAGAAGCGCACCCAGTCCCGCCGCTCGGCGATCAGCCGCAGGAGCTCGTCGTCGGCGTTCTTGTTGCGGGTGATGGCCGCCACCTCCGCGTCGGTGATGCGTGGGTTCTGGAGCACGAGGCGGCGGATCACGCGGTTCGTGTCGTGGACGAGGATCATGCGCGCGTCGCGATTGCCGCGCAGCGCGAGCTTGATCTTCTCGGGCACGCCCATCTGGACGATCTCGGCGTAGAGGCTGCGCGCCCGCGGTTCGTCCTCGTCGGCCGCGGGGGCCGCGGCCTCCTCCCGCAGCAGCGCCTCGGGGACGGCGATGCCGTCGGTCCCCGCCTCGACCGCCGCCACCACCGCCTCCACCTCGGGCGCCTCAGCCATGCTTCTCCGCGCGCGCGGCCTGCGCCTCGCGGATGATGCGCTCGGCGATGTGCGGCGGCACCTCCTCGTAGCGCCACAGCTCGAGCTCGAAGTCGCCGCGGCCCTGGGTCATCGAGCGGAGGTCGGGCGCGTAGCGCAGCACCTCGGCCATGGGCACGTGGGCGCGGATCACCTGCTGGCCGTTGCCCTTCGCCTCCGCGCCGAGCACCTTGCCCCGGCGGCTGTTCAGGTCGCCGATGACGTCGCCCATGTACTCGTCGGGCACGGTCACGGTGATGGTCATGATCGGCTCGAGCAGCACCGGCTTGCACTGCTCGAAGGCCTTCTGGAACGCGAGCCGGGCCGCGATCTTGAAGGCCATCTCCGAGGAGTCGACCTCGTGATAGCCGCCGTCGTAGAGCTTCACCTTGACGTCGGTGATGGGATAGCCCGCGAGCAGCCCCTGCGGCAGCAGCTCGCGGATGCCCTTGTCGACCGCGGGGATGAACTGCCGCGGGATCACGCCGCCCACGATCGCGTCCTCGAACTCGTAGCCTGCGCCGCGGGGCAGCGGCGACAGCTCGATCCACGTGTCGGCGTACTGCCCGTGGCCGCCCGTCTGCTTCTTGTGCTTGCCCTGCGCCCGGGCCGTGCCCTTGATCGTCTCCTTGTACGGCACCTTCGGCGCCTTGAGCTCCGCTTCCGCGCCGAACTTCCGCTTGAGCCGCTCGACCGCCACCTCGACGTGGAGCTGCCCGGTGCCGGAGATCACGAACTCCTTGGTCTGCTCGTCGCGATGCACGCGCAGCGCCGTGTCCTCCTCCATGAGGCGGTGGAGCCCCTGCATCACCTTCTCGTCGTCGGCCTTGGTCTTCGCCGCGAGCGCGAAGGAGATGGCGGCGGGCGCGTCGGGCAGCGGCGGGTACACCACCGGCTGCTTCTCGTCGCAGAGCGTGTCGCCCGAGTGCGTGTCCTTGAGCTTCGCCATCGCGACGATGTCGCCCGCGACCGCGACGGGAACCTGGCTCTGCTTCTTGCCTTCGAGCTTGAGGAGATGGCCCAAGCGCTCGCGGCTCTCGCGGATGGAGTTGAGCACGGTCATGTCGGGGGTGGCCCGGCCGCTCACGATGCGCAGCACCGAGAGCCGGCCGGCGAACGGATCGACGATCGTCTTGAACACGTACGCCGAGAACGGCGCCGCCGGGTCGGCCGGGCGCTCGACGGGATTGCCGGTCTTGGGATCGTCGCCCGTCCAGGGCGGCAGCTCGGCGGGCGAGGGCAGCAGGTCCACGATCGCGTCGAGGAGCGCGTGCACGCCGATGCCGCGGGCGGCGGCCCCGCAGAGGATCGGCAGGAACTTGCCCGCCCGGGTCCCCTCGCGCAGCGCCGCGCGCAGCTCCTCGGCCGAGAGCGTTCCGCCCTCGAGGTACTTCTCGAGGAGCGCGTCGCTCGCCTCGGCGATGGTCTCGACGAGCCGCTCGCGCGCCGCGGCGACCGCCTCGGCGAGCTCGGCGGGCACCGGGCCTTCCTCAAACGTGCCCGAGTCGCCCTGGTAGAGGAATGCGCGATCGGCGAGCAGATCGACGACGCCGCGAAACCCGCCCTCCTCGCCGATCGGCACCTGGAGCACGGCGGGCCGGGCGCCGAGCGCCGCGAGGTCCTCGAGCGCGTGCGCGAGCCGCGCCCGCTCGCGGTCCATGCGGGTGACGAACCCGATGCGCGGGAGCCCCCGCTCGCTGCACCACGCCCAGACCTTCTCGGTCTCGACCTTGACCTCGCGGCCCGTCGGGCCGAGCACGAGCACGGCGCCGGTCGCGGCCACGAGACAGTTCCGCGTGTCGTGCAGAAAGGGCGAGTAGCCCGGCGTGTCGATCAGGTTCACCGTGTGCTTCTTCCAGCCGACGTGGTGGAGCGCGGCGGTGATCGAGGTCTTGCGCCGCTGCTCCTCGGGCTCGGTATCGAACGCCGACGTGCCGTCGTCGACCCGCCCGATGCGCGTGGAGGCCCCGGCCGCGAACAGGAGCGCGTCGGCGAGCGTCGTCTTCCCCGTCCCGCCCTGCCCCACGATGGCGACGTTGCGGAGCCTTTCGACCTCCTCAGATGGCATCCCGTCCTCCGTTGCGCGCCCAGATCAGGCGCAGCCCGTCGAGTGTCAGGAACTCGTCGACCGCCTCGATGGTCTCCGAGTGCGGCGCGATCAGCGTGGCGAGGCCGCCCGTGGCGAGCACGCGTGCCCCGGGGTCGTGCTCGGCGCGAATCCGCGCCACGAGGCCGTCGACGAGCGCCGTGTAGCCGTAGGTGACGCCCGACTGGATGGCGTGCACGGTGGTCTTGCCGACCACGCGCGGCGGCCAGGCGAGCTCCACGCGCGGCAGCTTGGCGGTGCGGCCGATCAGCGCGTCGAGGGAGACGCCGATGCCCGGCACGATCACGCCGCCGGCGTACTCGCCGCGCGCCGTGACCACGTCGAAGGTCGTGGCGGTGCCGAAGTCGACGACGATCGCCGCGCCGTGGAGCCGCTCCCACGCGGCGACCGCGTTGCAGATGCGGTCGGCGCCCACCTCGCGCGGATTGTCGTAGAGGATCGACACCCCGGTGCGCACGCCCGGCCCCACCACGAGCGGCGCCTGCGCAAAGAATCGGCGGGAGACCTCCTCGATGCGGTCGTTCACCGGCGGCACCACGCTCGAGAGCGCCACGCCCGTGATCTCCGGGCGCGGATTGCCCCACTCGGCGAAGAGCCCGCGCAGCAGCACGCCGTACTCGTCGACGGTGCGCGCCGGGTCGGTGCTGATCCGCCAGTGCACCGCGCGCCGCTCCCCCTGGTAGAGGCCGATCAGCGTGTGCGTGTTGTTGACGTTGAACGCGAGCAGCATCCGCCGCGTGCGACCATACAGTGCCCCGCGCGCGGCTGGCAACCGCGCGTCCCTCAGCGCAGCGTGACCTCCCCCGCGACGATGCGCCGCTCGCCCGCGGCGGTGAGAAGCCGAAGCGCCCCGGCGTCGTCGACGCCGAGCACGCGGCCAGAGACCGCGCCGTCCGGCCCGGACACGCGGACCGTCTTCCCCGTGAGCGCGGAGCGCGCCTCCCACTCCGCGCGCACGGCAGCGAAGCCGCCGGCGAGAAACCGCCCGTAGCGCTCCTCGAGCGCGGCCAAGAGCCGGCCCGTGAACGCGGCGCGGTCGACCGGGCGGCCGGTCGCGAGCGCGAGCGACGTCGCCCGCGCGGCCAGCTCGGCGGGAAACGCGGTCGTGTTGAGGTTCACGCCGATGCCGACGATCACGAAGCGCACACGCTCGAGCTCGGCCTCGAGCTCGGTGAGGACGCCCGCCACCTTGCGGCCGCCGACGAGCACGTCGTTCGGCCACTTGATCTCGACCGCCAGCGTCGTCGTCTCCGCCACCGCGGCGGCGACGGCGACGCCCGCGACGAGCGCGATCTGCGGTACGGCGGCGGGCGCGAGCGGCGGCCGCAACACCACCGAGCAGTAGAGGTTCGTGCCGGGCGGCGAGTGCCACGTCCGGCCGAGCCGTCCGCGGCCGGCGCTCTGCGCCTCGGCGATCACGCACGTGCCTTCCTCGGCCCCGGCCCGGGCGAGCTCGCGCGCAAGCCGCTGCGTCGAGTCGATCTCCGCGCGCCATTCGATCCGCCGCCACCGACCGGTGAGATGCGGCGCCAGCTCGGCGGGTCCGACCCGGTCGGGCACGGCCGCGAGCACGTAGCCGCGGGCGTGACGCGCGGCAATCGCGTAGCCGCGCGCGCGCAGCCGCGCCATGTGCTTCCACACCGCCGCGCGCGAGCAGCCGAGTCTGCGCGCGAGCTCCTCGCCGGAGAGCGGCACGGCGCTCGCGCGCAGCCAGGCGAGGATGCGCTCGGCCGGCGTCATGCCCCTGCCTCACAGCGGCTCGAGCTTGAGGCTGAGATCGGCCGCCGGCGCCGAGTGCGTGAGCGCGCCCATCGCCACGAAGCGTACGCCCGTGGCGGCGACCGCGGGGAGGTCCTCGGGCCGGATCCCCCCGGACGCCTCGAGCGGCACGCGGCCTGCGACCAGCCGCACCGCCTCGGCGAGCATCGCCGGCGGCATGTTGTCGAGCAGGATCAGATCGGGCGCGGCGCCGAGGGCCGCCTCGACCTGGGCGAGCGTGCGGCACTCGACCTCGAGCGGGAGGCCGGGCCAGGCCGCCCGCGCCGCTCGCACCGCCGCGGCGACGTCGCCGCCGCCGAGCGCGAGGTGGTTGTCCTTGATGAGGATCGCGTCGTCGAGCGCCAGCCGGTGGTTCGTTCCCCCGCCGGTGCGCACGGCGTACTTCTCGAGGAGCCGGAGCCCCGGCAGCGTCTTGCGCGTGTCGCGCACGACGAGCCCGCTGCCCGCCACGCGCTCCACGCAGGCGCGGGTGAGCGTGGCGATCCCCGAGAGGTGCTGGACGAAATTCAGCGCCAGGCGCTCGCCGGCAAGCAGCGCCCGCGCGCTTCCCTCGAGCACGGCCAAGACGTCGCCCGGCGCGGCGCGCTCGCCGTCGGCCGCCGCGGGCCTCACCGCGACGGGGCCGAGCCGCTCGAACACCCGCGCGAGCAGCGGCAGCCCGCAGACGACGAGCGGCTGCTTGGCGAGGAGCCGGCCGCGGGCGCGCGCCGCCTCGGGGACGAGCGCTGCGGACGTGCGATCGCCCGCGCCGAGGTCCTCGGCGAGCGCGAGCTCGAGGAGCGCGGTCACGCGCGGATCGGCGAACAACTCGGCGGCCGTGGCCCCGTCCTCCTCACCCCTCGGCGAGCTCGAGCGCGATCACGTCGACGACGCCGTCGGCGAGGTCGGGCCGGGTCCGCACCTCGTGCTCGGCCACGCGCGCGGCCGCCATGACGTCGGCGCGCACGGCGTCGAGCCGGGCGACCGTGGGTGCGGCCGCGGCCACGACGAGCCGGCGCACCGGCCGCGCGACCGACGCCTGCGCCTGCGACTTGCCCTTGTTGATCGCCGCCCAGCAGCCGACGGCCGCATCGAAGCTCCGCGGATCGGCCGGCGCGGGCACGGGGGCGAAGTCCGCCGGGCCCGGCCACGGCGCGCGGTGGATGCTCGGCTGTTCGGAGGCAGCGGCGAACCCCCACGACCACACCTCCTCCGTGATGTACGGCAGCGCCGGTGCAAAGAGCCGCAGCAGCACCGAGAGCCCGAGGCGCAGGGCTCCCACGGCCGAGCCCGCCGCCGCCGCGTCGTGCTCGCGGGCACGCACCTTCACCAGCTCGAGGAACGTGTCGGTGAAGTCGCCCCAGAAGAAGCTCTCGGTCTGCTGGAGCGCGTGCGCGTAGTCGAAGGCCTCGAAGGCCGCGGTGACGCGCTCGACGAGCGCGCGCAGCCTCGCGACGAAGGCACGGTCGAGCTCGGCCACGATGGGGCCGGGAGCGCGCTCCTGGGCGAGCACGAACTTCCCCGCGTTGAAGAGCTTCGTCACGAGCCGCTTGCCGACCTTCATCACCTTCTCGTCGAAGGCCGTGTCGGTGCCGAGCCGGGCGCTCGCCGCCCAGTACCGCACCCCGTCGGCCCCGTGCGCGTCGAGGAGGTGGGCGGGCGTCACCACGTTGCCCTTGCTCTTCGACATCTTCTTGCGCTCCGGGTCGAGGATCCAGCCGGAGACCACCACGTGCCGCCAGGGGATCGTGTCCTCGTGCAGGAGCGCCTTGGCGATCGTGTAGAAGGCCCAGGTGCGGATGATCTCGTGGCTCTGGGGGCGGATGTCGGCGGGGAAGAGCTGGCGGTGGCGCGCGGGATCGAGACGCCAGCGCGAGCTGATCTGGGGGGTGAGCGAGCTCGTGAACCAGGTGTCGAAGACGTCGGCCTCGCCGACGAACCCGTGCGGCCGACTCCGCTCCTCGGGCGTGAACCCCGGCGGCGCGTCGATCGTCGGGTCGACGGGCAGCGCGTCGGCAGCGGCGACGATCGGCCGCTCGTAGTCGGGACGGCCCGCGGCGTCGAGCCGGTACCACACCGGGATCGGCACGCCGAAGTAGCGCTGGCGGCTCACGCACCAGTCGGCGTTCAGGTTCTGCGTCCAGTCGCGGAAGCGCAGCCGCATGAAGTCGGGGTGCCAGCGGATCTGGTCGCCCTTGGCGAGGAGCTGATCCTTCTTGTCGAGCAGGCGCACGAACCACTGGCGGCTCGTGACGAACTCGAGCGGCCGCTCGCCCTTCTCGTAGAACTTGACGCTGTGCTCGATCGGCCGCGGCTCCCCGCGGAGCGCGCCCGCGGCGCGCAGCTCCTCGACGACGATCCGCCGCGCCTCGGCGAGGGTCCGCCCGGCGAGCCGGCGATAGACCGCGTTGGCGGCCTCGGGCCTGCGGCTCTCCCATCCCCCCGCGCCGAAGACGACCTCCGGATCGATCCGGCCGTCGCGGCGCACGACCTGCCGCAGCGGCAGCCCCTCCGCCCGCCACCACGCGACGTCGGTGGCGTCGCCGAAGGTGCACACCATGAGAATGCCGGTCCCCTTCTCGGGGTCGACCAGCGTGCTCGGGAAGATCGGCACCGGCACATGGAAGAGCGGGGTGAGCGCCCGCCGGCCGAAGAGGTGGCGATGGCGCGGGTCGTCGGGGTGCGCGGTGACCCCGACGCACGCCGGGAGCAGCTCGGGCCGCGTCGTGGCGATCACGAGCTCGCCGCCGCCTTCGACCGCGAACGCCACGTCGTGAAAGGCGCCGCGCACGGTGCGGTCCTCGACCTCGGCCTGCGCCACGGCGGTCTGGAAGTCGACGTCCCACATCGTGGGCGCCTCGACCGCGTAGACGTGGCCCTTGGCCCAGAGGTCGAGGAACGAGAGCTGGGCCACGTGGCGGCAGCGGGCGTCGATGGTCGAGTACTCCTCGTGCCAGTCGACCGAAAGCCCGAGGCGACGCCAGAGCTGCTTGAACGCCGCCTCGTCCCGGCGGGTGAGGTCGAGGCAGAGCTTGATGAAGCGGTCGCGCGGGACGGGCCGCGGCGGCTCGCGGCGCTCGGCCTCGGTCGGGGGACCCAAGTCGCCCGGGTCCGCCGCCGTGGGCTCGCAGCGCACGTGGTAGTACGCCTGCACCCGCCGCTCGGTCGGCAGCCCGTTGTCGTCCCAGCCCATCGGGTAGAAGACGCTGCGGCCGCGCATGCGCTGGTAGCGGGCGAGCACGTCGGCGTGCGTGTAGCTGAACACGTGCCCCACGTGCAGCGATCCCGACACGGTGGGCGGCGGCGTGTCGATGACGAACGTCTCCGCGCGCGGGCGCGCGGGATCCCAGCGATGGATGCCGAGGCGCTCCCACTCCGCCCCCCACCGCGCCTCGGCCGCGGCCGCGTCGAAGTGCTTGGGGAGCGCAGCGGGATCGATCATGCGGGGTCCCTGAGATAGCAAAGCCCCCCTACCCTCGCCAGGCGACCCACGCGAGCACGAGCCACCCGGCGAGAAACGCGAGCCCGCCGAGCGGCGTCACGGCGCCGAGCCAGCGCGCGCCGGAGAGCGCGAGCGCATAGAGGCTGCCCGAGAAGAGCACGACGCCCACGACGAAGCACCACCCCGCAGCCGCCGCCGCGGGCACGCGCCCCACCACGCCGGCCACCGCGAGCAGGCCGAGCGCGTGGTACATCTGGTAGCGCGCGCCGGTCTCGAAGATCGCGAGCAACTCGGGCGTAAGGCGTGTGCGAAGGCCGTGGGCGGCAAACGCCCCTGCCGCGACGGCCAACGCCGCCAGTAGCGCGCCGAGCCCCAAGAAGAATCGATCCATCGTCGCCCGAGCTTAGCGCGCCCGCCGGGGCGGCGCTCGCCTGTTCGCCGCGGCTCGGGTACGGTATACGGCCGTATGCGCCTCCGCCCCCTCGGCCGCTCGGGCCTGCGCGTCTCGGAGCTCTGCCTCGGCACCATGACCTTCGGCATGCCGGGCTGGGGCTGCGACGAAGCGGCGTCGCTGCGGCTGATCGACCGCTTCCTCGACGCCGGCGGGAACTTCATCGACACGGCCGACCTCTACGCCGGCACGGTCTCCGAGGAGATCTGCGGCAAGGCGCTCGCGGGCCGACGCACGCAGGTCGTGCTCGCCACCAAGTGCACGATGCCGACGGGGGCCGGCGCCAACGACCGCGGCGCCTCGCGCAAGCACATCCACGAGGCCATCGACGCGAGCCTGCGGCGGCTGCGCACCGACTACGTCGACCTCTACCAGATCCACGCCGAGGACCTCTGGACCCCGCTCGAGGAGACGCTGCGCGCGCTCGACGACCTCGTGCGCGCCGGCAAGGTGCTCTACGTCGGCGCGTCGAACTTCCGCGCCTACCGCCTCATGAAGGCGCTCGCGCTCGCCGATCGTCACGGCTGGGCGCGCTTCATCTCCTTGCAGCCCCAGTACAACCTTCTCGTGCGCTCGATCGAGCGCGAGCACTTCGCGCTCTGCCGGGAGGAAGGCGTGGGGATCATCACCTGGAGCCCGCTCGCCGCGGGCATGCTCACGGGCAAGGTGACCCGCGACCGCAAGCCGCCCGAGTCGCGCCTCGCCCAGCGCGACATGGAATTCTACCGCCTCTACTACACCGAGCAGGCCTTCGCGATCGTCGACCTGCTCACGGCCGCGGCGGCCGAGGTCGGCTGCACGCCCGCGCAGCTCGCGCTCGCCTGGCAGCTCCGCAAGCCGGAGATCACCTCGGTGATTCTCGGCGTGCGCAGCGAGGCGCAGCTCGCCGACAACCTGGGGGCGCTCGGGGTCGAGGTCCCCGCGGCCGTGATGGAGCGCCTCGATGCGGCCTCGGCACCGCCGCCCGAGTACCCCGGCGTCTTTCTCGACATGATCCAGCGCTGGCTCGGCAACGCCTGATGCTGTCCGAGCGGCTCCTCTTCCGGCACTTCTTCACCGCCTACGCGCTCGCGGGCGGGACGTCGCTCTGGGTGCTCGGGTGCTGGCTCGCGGCGCCGCTCGGCGTGCGGCCCGCGGCCGTCTGGCACGCCGGTGGACCGCTCCTCCTCGCCGCGCTCGTGCGGGGCGCCACCTGCGCCTTCCACCGCGACGATCCCGAGCCGCTCCCCGCATGGGTCCGGGTCTGCCGGGCCACGACGGCGATCGCGTTCGCGGCGATGGTGGCGGTGGCAGCCCTCGGTGCGACGCTCATCGTGACCGCGGCGGCTGGTCGCTTCGCGCGCGCCGCGGAGGCGGGGATGCTCGCCCCCGGGCGCGGCCGGCCGTCGCCCGCACCCGCGCGCCCGCTCGGCACGGCGGCCGTCGGCCTCGCGCTCGGGCTCGTCGCCTACGGCTACGCCCGCGGCCACCGCCGGCTGCGCGTGCGCGAGATCGCAGTTCCGGTTGCGGGCCTGCCGCCCGCCCTCGCGGGCCTGCGGCTCGTGCACCTGAGCGACCTGCACGTGGGGCCGCTCGCCGACGCCGCGGCGCTGCGCGAGGCCCTCGCACGCGTCCTGGCGCTCGACCCCGACCTCGTGTGCGTCACGGGCGACGTGGTCGACAATCCCTACGCCGACCTCTCGCGCTGGCTGCCCGAGCTCGCGCGGCTGCGGGCGCGCCACGGCGTCTACGCGATCCTCGGCAACCACGACCGCCGCGTCGGCGCCGCGCGGGTGGCCGCGGCCCTCACGGCCCGCTGCGGCTGGCGGGTGCTGCGCGACGAGGTGGCGACGGTGACGATCCGAGGCGCCCGCCTTCACCTCCTCGGCCTCGACCACCGGCCGCGCGCGCACGCGGCCGATGCGCTGCCCGCCGTGCTCGCGCGGGTGCCGGCGGGCGAGCCCGCGGTCCTCCTCGTCCACCATCCGGCCGCGTTCCCGCGGGCAGCCGCCGCGGGCATCCCGCTCACGCTCGCCGGCCACACCCACGGCGGGCAGGTCGCCGTGCCCGGACTGCCGCGGCTCAACCCGGCGCGGCTCCTGGTGACGCGCTTCGACGCGGGCTGCTTCACGCAGGGGACCGCCGTGCTGCACGTGAGCCCCGGGCTCGGCGCGAGCGGCCAGCGCGTGCGCATCGGCGTGCCGCGCGAGATCACGGTGCTCACGCTCGTGCCTGCCGGCGCGGTTGCAGCGGCCTGAGGCGGGCGTGCGCCTCGGTCTCCAGCTCGGCTACTGGATGTTCGGGCCCGAGGATCCGCTCGACCTCGTGCTCGAGGCCGAGCGGCTCGGCTTCGACTCGGTGTGGACCGCCGAGGCGTACGGGTCCGATGCGATCGCCCCGCTCTGCTGGATGGGCGCGCGCACCACGCGCATCAAGCTCGGCACGGCGGTGCTGCAGATCTCCGCGCGCACGCCCGCGTGCGTCGCCATGACCGCGGCCACCATCGACCACCTCTCGGGCGGGCGGCTCATCCTCGGGATCGGCGTTTCGGGCCCGCAGGTGGTCGAGGGCTGGTACGGGCAGCCCTTCCCCCGCCCGCTCGAGCGCACGCGCGAGTTCGTGACGCTCCTGCGCGCGATGCTCGCGCGCGAGGGGCCGGTCACGTTCGCCGGCCGCCACTACCAGCTCCCCTACCCTGGCGGCTCGGGGCTGGGTAAGCCCCTCAAGCTCATCATGAAGCCGCTGCGCAGCCGCATCCCGATCTACCTCGGCGCCGAGGGGCCGAAGAACGTGGCGCTGGCGACGGAGATCTGCGACGGCTGGCTGCCGCTCTTCTACTCGCCCTACCGACACCATGTGTACGCCGAGTCGCTGCGCGGCATGCGCCCCGGGTTCGAGATCGCGGCCACGGTCACCGTCTCGGTGGCGCAGGACGTGGCCACGGCCCTCGTGCCGATCAAGTGGATGCTCGCGTTCTACCTCGGCGGCATGGGCGCCCGCGGGCGGAACTTCCACCTGAACCTGATGGAGCGCATGGGCTTCGGCCACGAGGGGCGGCGCGTGCAGGCGCTCTTCCTCGAGGGCCGGCGCGACGAGGCCGCCGCCGCCGTCCCCGACCAGCTCGCCGACGAGATCGCGCTCTGCGGCCCGCCCGAGCGCATCCGCGACCGGCTCGCGGCGTGGAAGGCGAGCCCCGTCACCACGCTGCTCTGCGCGACGCGCGACCCGGCGGCGCTCCGGGTGATCGCCGAGGCCGTGCTCTAGCGTCGCTTAGATCGCCGCCTCGAAGAGGCCGGCGGCGCCCATGCCCCCGCCGACGCACATCGTGACGATGCCCCAGCGCTGGCGGCGGCGCTGGAGCTCGAGGAGCAGCGTGCCCACCATGCGCGAGCCGGTCATCCCGTAGGGGTGCCCGATGGCGATCGAGCCGCCGTTCGGGTTGAGCTTCTCCATCGGGATGCCGAGCCGGTCGCGGCAGTAGACCACCTGCGAGGCGAAGGCCTCGTTCAGCTCGACGATGTCGATGTCGTCGAGCTTGAGGCCCGCGCGCTTGAGGAGCTTCGGCACGGCGAAGACCGGACCGATGCCCATCTCGTCCGCCTCGCACCCGGCGAAGACGCAGCCGCGGAAGAAGCCGAGCGGCTTGATGCCGAGCGCCTTGGCGCGCTCCCAGGACATGACGAGCGTCGCCGAGGCGCCGTCGGAGAACTGCGAGGAGTTGCCGGCGGTGACGGTGCCGTCGGGCTTGAAGGCGCCGGGCAGCTTGGCGAGCCCTTCGAGGGTCGTGTCCGGACGGTTGCACTCGTCGCGGTCGACCGTGACCTGCTTCTGGGACTTGGCGCCCGTCGCCTTGTCGGTGACCTCCATGGTGACGGTCATCGGCACGATCTCGTCCTTGTGCTTGCCCGCCGCCTGGAAGGCCGCGGTGCGCTGCTGGGACGCGAGGGCGTACTCGTCCTGCGCCTGGCGGCTCACCTTGTAGCGCTCGGCGACGATCTCGGCGGTGAGCCCCATCGGCATGTAGACCTGTTTGTAATGCTCCATGAGCCAGGGGTTGAAGAGGAGGTGCTTGTTGAAGTCGTTCTGGAGCATCGTGATCGACTCGAGCCCGCCGCCGATCACGGCATCGGCGCCCTCGTTCTCGACCATGTGCGCCGCGACCGCGACCGCGTTGAGCCCCGAGGAGCAGAAGCGACTCACGGTGCCGCCCGGCACGGAGTGCGGCAGCCCGGCCATGATGGCGACGTTGCGCCCGACGTTGAAGCCCTGGGGCCCCTCGGGAAAGCCCGTGCCCATCACCACGTCGTCGATCTCCGCGGGATCGAGCTGCGGGACCTTCTGGAAGAGCGCCTTCACGCAGTGGGCGGCCATGTCGTCCGGGCGGGTCAAATTGAACGATCCGCGGAACGACTTGGCGAGCCCGGTGCGAGCGGTGGCGACGATGACGGCTTCACGGCGGGTGCGCATGTGGGGACCTCCTCTTTCCAGACGGCCATGACTCGCAGGAGGGGCGTCGCGATGCAAGAGCCCGGCAGGAGGGGCGGATAGCCTTGAGCGGCCCGCCGCTTGCCGGTATGAATCGCTTCGCGCGAAAGTGGCGGAATTGGCAGACGCGCAGGATTCAGGATCCTGTGGGGTAACACCCGTGGGGGTTCAAGTCCCCCCTTTCGCACTCTCCCGCCGGCGCCCGCAAGTCGGCCCCCGTCGTGGGGCTTGATTGAGGACCCCCGACGGCGCGAGACATGGCGGGCATGGCGACGCCCGTCATCTCGGCCGACTCGCACGTCACCGAGCACCCCGACGCGTATCGGAAGCACGTGGCTGCGCGCGACCGCGACGACGCCCCGCACGTCGAGCGCAACGCCGACGGCGGCGACGTCTACGTGATCCCCGGGATGCGCACGGCGATCCCGATCGGGCTCGTCGCCGCGGCGGGCAAGCGGCCCGAGGACATCTCGCTCGCCGGCCGCTTCGAGGACTGGTACCCGAGCGGCTGGGATCCCCGCCTGCGCGCCGCCGACCAGGACCGCGACGGGGTGGCCGCCGAGGTCCTCTACCCCACCGTCGGCATGGTCCTCTGCAACCACAAGGACCTCGCCTACAAGCGCACCTACATGCAGGCCTACAACCGCTGGATCGCCGAGTACTGCGCGACCGATCCCGCGCGGCTGATCGGCATCGGCCAGACGGCCATGCGCACGCCGGCGGAGGGCATCGAGGACCTGCGCGAGATCGCGGCGCTCGGGCTCCGCGGCGTGATGCTGCCGGGCGTCCCCGGCGAGGCCGACTACGACGACCCGATCTACGACCCGTTCTGGGACGCGGCGGTCGACATCGGGCTCCCCCTCTCCTTCCACATCCTCACCACGCCGAGCGACTGGGGCGGGCGGGTGCGCGGGCCCTTCATGAACCACGCCGTCGCGATCATCCGCGCCAACCAGGACATCATGGGCATGCTCGTCTTCGGCGGCGTCTTCGAGCGCCACCCGCGGCTGCGCATCGTCTGCGTCGAGGCCGACGCCGGCTGGGTCCCCCACTGGACCTACCGCATGGATCACTACTACGAGCGCCACCGCTACATGCGGGCGGGGACGCTCTCGCGGCGGCCGTCGGAGATCTTCCGCGAGCACATCTACCTGACCTTCCAGGACGACTGGGCGGCGTTCCACACCGTCCACCTCCAGAACCCCGAGCGGCTCATGTGGGGCAACGACTTCCCGCACAGCGACTCGACCTGGCCGCGCTCGCAGGAGGTGCTGCGCGAGCACACGGCGCACCTCCCGGCGGCGACGCGCGACCTGATCCTCCACGACAACGTCGCGAGGCTCTATGGGCTGTGACCTCGTGATCCGCGGCGGCACGATCGTCGACGGCACGGGTGCCCCCGCGGTCGTTGGCGACGTCGCCATCAAGGACGGCCGCATCGCCGCGGTGGGCGAGGTGTCGACGCAGGCCGACCGCACGATCGACGCGAGCGGCCGCATCGTCGCCCCCGGCTTCATCGACGTGCACACGCACTACGACGCGCAGATTCTCTGGGACCCCCTGCTCTCGATCTCGCCGTGGCACGGCGTCACCACGGTGGTCATGGGCAACTGCGGCTTCGGCATCGCGCCGACGCGCCCGGCGCACCGCCGGCTCGTGCTGCGCACGCTCGAGAAGGTGGAAGGCATGAGCCTCGCGTCGCTCGAGGCGGGCTGCGGCGCCGCGTGGCCGTTCGAGACGTTCCCCGAGTACCTGGACGCGATCGAGCGCCGCGGTACGGCGATCAACGTGGCCGTGCTCGTGGGCCACACCCCGGTGCGCCTCTACGTGATGGGCGAGGAGGCGACCGAGCGCGCGGCGACACCCGAGGAGGTGGCGCGCATGCGCGCCATCGTCGGCGATGCGATCGCGGCAGGCGCGCTCGGTTTCGCCACCTCGAAGGCGCCGACGCACGTCGGCTGGGCGGGCAGGCCCGTGCCGAGCCGCGTCGCCGACTTCGCCGAGGTGCGGGCGATCGCGAGCGTGCTCGCCGACCTCGGCCGCGGCGTCGTGCAGGCCACCGCCGGCCCGGGGCTCTTCCTCGACGAGTTCGCGACGCTCGCGCGCGAGACGGGGCGCCCGGTGACCTGGACGGCGCTGCTCGCCGGCATGATGGGGCCCGGATCGCATCGGGTGCTGCTCGCGCGCAGCGAGGCGCTCGCGCGCGAAGGCCTGCCCGTCGTTCCCCAGGTGGCGTGCCGCCCGCTCGACTTCGAGTTCGACTTGGCCGAGCCGTTCGTCTTCGAGAGCATGCCCGTGTTCGCCCCGGTCTCGGCGGCCGATCGCGCAGGCAAGATCCGCCTCTATCGCGACCCGGCCTTCCGCCGGCAGGTGAAGGAGGCGCTCGCCGTGCGCCGGGCCGGCGTCTTCGGGTTCGCGTGGGAGCGCCTGGTGGTCTCGTTCCACCCGCTCGACCCCGCCCTCGAGGAGCGACGGATGGACGAGCTCGCGTCGGCGGCCGGCGTCGATCCGCTCGATCTGCTCTTCGACCTCGGGCTCGCCACGGACCTCACGACGCGCTTTCGCATGGCCGTGGTGAACTTCGACGAGGACGAGGTGGCCGAGCTCCTCACGAACCGCCACACGATGCTCGGCCTCTCCGACGCCGGCGCGCACGCAAGCCAGCTCTGCGACGCCTGCTTCGCGACTCACCTCCTCGGCCACTGGGTGCGCGAGAAGCGCACGCTCACCCTCGAGCAGGCGGTGCACATGCTGACGGCGCGCGTCGCCGCCGTCATGGGGATCACCGACCGCGGTGAGCTCGCCCCCGGGCTCGCCGCCGACGTCACGATCTTCGATCCCGACGTCGTCGGCTGCTCGAAGCTCCGCCGCGTCCACGACCTGCCCGGCGGAGCCGACCGGCTCGTCGCCGACGCCTTCGGGATCGAGGCGGTGATCGTCAACGGGGTCGTCGTGCGCGAGGGCGGCCGGGATGCCGTCCGGGCGGACGGCGCGCTCCCCGGCCGGCTGCTCCGCGGCGGCTGCGCGCGCTAGCGAAAGGAGAATCCACCCATGACGAGCCTCGCGATGCCCCGCGCGTGGCACCTGCTTGCGCTGCTGGCGACCCTCGCCGGCATCGCGGCCAACCCCGCCTCGGCGGTGACCGAGACGTACCTCTTCCGCGACTCCTTCGCGCCCAGCGAGGGCGCCGGGAACGAGCTGGTGCCGGTCTACAACGGGACGGGCACGATCCTCACGGGCGGCCAGGGCTTCGTGGACGGCTCGTTCGTCACCGAGACGATCAGCGCGGCCGCGTGTTCGTCCACACCCACCGTGCGGGCGTGGTCGTTCCCGCAGTTCGGCGGGCTCCGCTACGACAACGCGATGCCCGTCGTCGCGACGGGCTCGTACTCGATCTCGATGCTGCTGCGCTTCAGCCCCGTGAGCCCGGGCTACGCGCGCCTCGTCGACTTCTCGGGCTCGACGCTCGATTCGGGCATCTACGAGCTCGACGGCGCCGTGAGCTTCTACCCCCTCGGCACCTACGCCACGGGCTCCTTCGTCTCCGACCAGGACGTCTTCGTGACCATCACGCGCGAGGCAACGAGCGGGCTCGTTGCGCTCTACATCGACGGGGCACCGCTGCCGAGCTTCAGCGATGGCCGGACCTCCTACTACGTGCCGACTGACAAGGTGATCTACTTCCTGATGGACAACACGACTGGTCCGGCCAACATCCGTGAATCCGAGCCGGGGACGATCGCCTACCTCCAGGTGCGCGACACCCCGATGACGGCCGCCGAGGTGGCCGCGAGCCTGGCGGACATCTGCGGCGCCGTCGCCGCCACCACCACGACCACGTCGACGACCACGACCACGCTCTCGCCCTGCGGCAACGGCACGATCGACCCGGGCGAGACCTGCGACGACGGCCCGGCCAACGGGACGCCCACCTCGTGCTGTTCGAGCGGCTGCACCGTGTCCGCCGTCGGACCCACGTGCGTCGCGCTGGTGACCGCGCCGTCGCTGATCCGCTCGCGGCACGCCCCGGCGGCGATCCCTCTCACGGTCACGCTGCCGGCGGCGCCGGGCAAGGGCGCTGCGCTCGTCTTCGAAGCCGCGGGCTTCGCCGCCGCGGCGATGCACGCGGCGCTCAGCGGGCCTGCAGGCTCGGTTCAAGTCACCAAGGGCGTGCACCGCACGTTTCGCGGGCGGCGGCGCACGCACCGCGTGAAGCTCGCGCTCAACCGGCTCGGCACCCAGCTCCTCAAGCGCAACGGCTCGCTCGCCGTCACGGTGCAGCAACAGCTCACCGGCAAGCCCCCCGGCGGCGGGGGCGCCGGGCAGACCCTCGTCACCCAGGTGACGACGGTGCTGCAGACGCGCTAGAGAGGCCTGCCAGCGTGCCCGAGGCCGCCAGCCAGCCAGCCCCGCCGGATCGCGCGAGCGCGAGCCCGCGCGACTTCACCACGCTCGTCCGCATCGGCTGCGAGGACTACGTCCTCCACGGCATCGGCCTTCCGCTGGCGGCCTACGCCTTTCACGCGGTCAAGCTCGCGCTCTTCGTGCTCGGCTGGATGTTCTTCGTCCGCTTCACGCCCGGCCTCGGAAGTCCCTGGCACTTGGGCGCGTGGTGGCGCGCCGACGCGGCCTTCCAGAAGGCCGTGCTGTGGGCCTGTCTCGTCGAGGTGCTCGGCTGCGGGTGCATGAGCGGCCCGCTCGGCTGCCGCATCTGGCCGCCGTTTACCGCCTGCCTGCACTTCCTGCGTCCGGGCACGGTGAAGCAGGCCCCCTGGCCCGGGCTCCCGCTCTTCGGGGGGCGCACGCGGAGCTGGCTCGACGTGGCCCTCTATGCGGCCCTGCTGGCCGCTCTGCTGCGCGCGCTGGTGGCCCCCGCGGTCGGCGCGAGCGAGCTCGTGCCGGTGGTGGCGCTGCTGGTGCTCTCCGCGCTCGCCGACAAGACGATCGCGCTCGCCGCGCGCGTCGAGCACCACGGCGCGATGCTGGTGTGCTTCCTCCTCGGCGGGAACTGGATCGCCGGGTGCAAGGCCGTGCAGCTCGGGATCTGGTTCTGGGCGGGGGTCTCCAAGCTCACCGTGGCCTTCGGCTACGTGATCCCGGTCATGGTGGTGAACAACCCCCTCGTGCGCAGCGCGGCCGTGCGGCGGCGCATGTTCGTCGCCTATCCCCGCGACCTGCGCCCGTCGCGGCTCGGGCGGGCGATGGCGCACGCAGGGACGTTCCTCGAGTTCGCCGCACCGCTCACGCTGCTCTTCGTGACCGGGCCCGGGCCCCTGCTCGTCCTCGGCATGGCCTTCGTCCTGCTGCTGCACGGCTTCATCCTCGGCAACATGCCCGCCGGGGCGGTCTTTGAGTGGAACCTGCTGAGCCTCTACGCGGCGTTCTTCCTCTTCGTCGGCCACCCGCAGGTCACCGTGCTCGACATCGACTCCGGGCCGCTCGCGCTCTACCTCGTCGTCGCCCTGGTCGTGCTGCCACTCGTCGGCAACCTCGTGCCCGCGAAGGTCTCCTTCCTCGTGTCCATGCGCTACTACGCCGGCAACTGGGCGTGGAGCGCGTGGCTCTTCCGCGGCGACGGCCACCGCAGGCTCGCCCGCATCAAGCGCGCCTCCCCGCTCTTCCGCGAGCAGCTCGAGCGCTTTGCGCCGCGGGAGGCGGCGAGCATGGACTCGCGCGGCATGGCCTTCCGCTCGCTGCACCTCCAGGGGCGCTGCCTCGGCCTGCTCATTCCGCGCGCCCTCGAGGGCCGGCCCTTTGCCGACTACCAGTACGTCGACGGCGAGAACGTCGCCGGCTCCGTGCTCGGCTGGAACTTCGGCGAGGGCCACCTGTGCGACGATCGCCTGCTCGCCTGCGTCCAGGAGCAGTGCCGGTTCGAGGACGGCGAGCTGCGCGTGATCGTGGTCGAGTCGCAGCCGCTGCTGCGCCGGACGCTCCACTGGCGCATCTTCGACGCCGCCCGCGGACGGCTCGCCGAGGGCCACGCGCACTTGGACGACCTCGCCCGGCGCGCGCCCTGGGACTACGGCTGACCGTGGACGACGCGGTCGTCGTCGGCGCGGGACCCAACGGGCTCGCCGCGGCGGTCGAGCTCGCGCGCCGCGGCGCCTCGGTGCGCGTGCTCGAGGCCCGCGACGAGATCGGCGGGGGCACGAGGACTGCCGCGCTCACGCTGCCCGGCTTCGCCCACGACGTGTGCTCCGCCTGCCACCCGCTCGCCGTCCTTTCCCCCTTCTTCCGCACGCTCGACCTCGAGGCGCACGGCCTGCGCTGGGTCCGCCCGCGCGCGTCGGTGGCCCACCCGCTCGACGACGAGCCGGCCGTGCTGCTCACGCGCTCGCTCGCCGAGACGGCGCGCGACCTCGGCGCGGACGGCGCGGCCTATTGCGCGCTGTTCGGGCCCCTGCTGCGCGCCCCGCACGCGCTCCTCGCCGATCTCTTGGGCCCGCTGCGTCTCCCGCGCCATCCGCTGCTGATGGCGCGGTTCGGCATGACCGGCCTCCTGCCCGCGACCCGCGCGCTCGGGCGCCGCTTCCGCGGCCGCCGCGCGCGCGCCGTGCTCGCCGGCTGCGCGGCGCACGCGATCCTGCCGCTCGAACGCCCGCTCACGATGGCCGTGGCAATGCTCTTCGCGCTCACGGCGCACGTCGACGACTGGCCCGTCGCCGCCGGGGGCTCGCAGGCCATCGCGCGCGCGCTCGCCGCGGTGCTCCGGCAGCTCGGCGGGCGCATCGAGACGGGCCGGCCAGTGCGTCGGCTGGCCGACATTCCGCCCGCGCGCGTCGTGCTCTTCGATCTGAGCCCCGCCCAGCTCGCCAGCGTGTGCGCGCCGCTCTTACCGCCCGGCTACCTCCGCCGGCTGCGCCGCTACCGCTATGGGCCGGGGGCGTTCAAGGTCGACTGGGCCCTCGACGGGCCGATCCCGTGGCGCGACCCGCGCTGCCTCGACGCCTCGACGGTCCACGTCGGCGGCACGCTCGAAGAGATCGCCGCCGCCGAGGCGGCCGTCTGGCGCGGCGAGCATCCCGAACGGCCGTTCGTGCTCGTCGTCCAGCAGAGCCAGCTCGATCCCGCGCGCGCCCCCGCGGGCAAACACACGGGCTACGCCTACTGCCACGTGCCCGCCGGCTCCCCCGTCGATTGCACCGAGGCGATCGAGCGACAGATCGAGCGCTTCGCCCCGGGGTTCCGCGACCGGGTGCTCGCCCGTCACCGGACGACCCCCGCGGACCTCGAGCGCGAGAATCCGAACTACATCGGCGGCGCGATCACGGGCGGGGTCGCCGACCTCGCTCAGCTCTTCTTCCGCCCGGTGGCGCGCGCCGATCCCTACGCGACGCCGCACCCGCGCATCTTCCTCTGCTCGGCCTCGACGCCCCCGGGCGGCGGCGTGCACGGGATGTGCGGCTACTTCGCCGCGCAGAGCGCGGTGCGACGCCTCGCCCGCCTCCCCGCGGTGCTGCCTCCGCTCGGCGAGCGGCCGTGACGCCCGCCGCCTTCTCGACGCGCACCGGCGCGTGCTATAGACTTGCCTCGTGCGGTGGGTGGTGCGGTGTCCGGCGTGCGGCAGCGAGGAAATCCGGCCACGGCCGCGCTCGCGCCTGAGCGACCTGCTCGCGATCGTCGTCCTGCGGACCCCGTATCGCTGCCGCGCCTGCTGGCGGCCGTTCACGGCCTCGCGGTTCCGTCGGCCCGAGCCCGCGGATGGGCGAGCCGCCGCCGCGCGCCGCGACGACACGTCGCCCCTTGAGGCCGGCCCGCGCCCGACCGCGCTGCGTTAGGAGCTAGCGCAGCAGCGCCCACGCTCGCTCGAGCCACCACGATGCGGCGAGCGAGCCCATCGCATAGATCGGCACGCGGCGCGTCCAACCGGGAAGCGCCACCCGCACGCGCCCCACGGTTGCCGCGAGTGCCAGCACCGCGAGCACGAAGGCGAGCTGCCCGAGCTCGATCCCGGTGTTGAACGCGAGGAGCGCCAGCGGGATCTCCCCCGCGGGCAGGCCCGCTTCGCGCAGCGCCGCGGCAAAGCCGAGCCCGTGCAGGAGGCCGAAGCTCGCCGCCATCGCCCAGGGGCGCCGCCGCATGAGCGTCGGTCCCGGCGGCCGGGCGAGCTCGACGGCGAGCGCGAGCACGGTCGTGGCGATCCCCACCTCGATCGGCCCGGAGGGCAGGTCGACGAGCCCGAGGGCGGCCAGCGTGAGCGTCACGCTGTGTCCGGCGGTAAACGCCGTCACCGTCGCCACGAGGCGGCGCACGCTGCCGGCGAGCAAAAGGAGCCCGAAGACGAAGAGCAGGTGGTCGGGGCCGGTGAGGATGTGCTCGACGCCGAGCCGCACGTAGTCGCGCACGACGGCGAGGACCGACGGCCGCGGCGGCACGGCGAGCAGCGGACGGGCGAGCGTCACGACTCCCTGCACGACGCGGCCGTCGGCGAGCGTCACGCGCACGAGCACCCCGATCCCGACCGCCCCGAAGCCCGTCGCCCCGAACCGGGCCCCGACGAGGCCGCCGCGGCCGCAGTCGGCCGTCCAGCGCGTCCACACGCCCGTGTCGTCGCGGCCGACCGTGCGCGGCCCGAGGTCGTGGCAGCGCTCCGGCAGGACCGGGACGAGCGCCACGCCCCGCGGACGGAGCAGCGGCACCTTCCAGCCCACCTCGACGCGTCCGCCGTCGCGCTCGTGCACCTCGAGGAGCCCCGGCGCGAGCGGATGCGCCCAGAGCGGACCCGCGGGGAGCGCGAGCGCCACCGCCACGACGCCGCAGGCGAGACGACGGAGCACACCGCATCCTAGACACGAGGCGGGCGAGCACGCTAGAGGCCCCTGCATGCGGTGGGTGGAGATCCTGATGCTCGGGGCGCTCGCCGGCCCGGCCGCGGGTTTGGGGCCGCCGCCTTGGGCACGCACCGAGACGCGCGAGCCGTGCCGCAGCTTCGACCTCCTGCGCATGCCCTTCTTCGGCGAGCTGCACGTTCACACGCGGTATTCGGCCGACGCGTACATCTTCGGCACGCGCGTCGTGCCCACCGACGTCTACGCCTTCGCCCGCGGGGCCCCCATCGCCCTCAGCGACGACAACGGCGCGCCGACGCGCAGCACGACCATCGACCGTCCGCTCGACTTCGCCGCCGTCACGGATCACGCGGAGTTCTTCGGCGAGGTGCGCGTGTGCGACACGTCGAGCTCGCCCGCCTACGATAGCCCGCTCTGCCAGATGCTCCGCCAGACGCTGTCCCCCGATCAGCAGGGCGTGGTGACCGTCAACTGGCTCTTCCCCGCGGGCATCCCCAACCCCCCGCACCTCTCGATCTGCCAGGTTCCGGGCGTCGACTGCACCGCCGCCGCCGTGTCGGTGTGGCAGGACGAGCAAGCCGCCGCCGAGCAGTTCTACGACCGCACCGCCGCGTGCACGTTCACCACGTTCATCGGCTACGAGTACACGGCGAGCCCGCTCGGCAAGCACCTCCACCGCAACATCGTCTTCCGCAACGCGCACGTCCCGCCGACGGCGAAGAGCTACATCGAGACGGCGGCGGGCGGCACCCCGCAGGGCCTCTGGTCGGCCGTCGAGACCGACTGTCTCAACGCCGGCACCGGCTGCGACGCGGTCATCATCCCGCACAACTCGAACTTGAGCGGCGGGCTTCAGTTCTTCGATCCTGCGAACGCCGCCGAGGCGTTTCGCCGCCAGACCCTCGAGCCGCTCGTCGAGATCCACCAGATCAAGGGCAACTCCGAGTGCCGCTTCGACCGGCTCGTGCGCGCCGGCGCGGGCACGGCCGACGAGCTCTGCACCTTCGAGCAGGAGCCCACGGCCGACCAGACGCCCGGCTCGACCCAGCTTCCCATCGGGAAGTACCCGGCGCGCAACCTGGTGCGCAACGCGCTCAAGGACGGCCTCGCATTCGAGCAGACGCTCGGGGCGAACCCCTTCCGCTTCGGCTTCGTCGGCGGCACGGACAACCACGACGGCGCCGCCGGCAGCGTCGCCGAGGAGGGCTGGGCGGGCTTTCAGGGGAACAACGACTCCTCGCCGGCGCGGCAGATCGGCGACATGATCCGCACGAACCCCGGCGGCCTCACGGTCGCCTGGGCCGAAGAGAACTCCCGCGACGCGATCTTCTCCGCGCTCGCGCGCCGCGAGACCTACGCCACCAGCGGCACGCGGCCGATCGTCCGCTTCTTCGCCGGGGACCTCCGCGGCGTGCGCTGCGGCGCGCCGGCGCGCCAGTTCGTCCACGACGCCTACGCGAGCGGCATGCCGATGGGCGGCGAGATCGGTGCGGTGCGCGGCCGCCACTCCCCGCGCTTCGCGGTCTGGGCGATGAAGGATCCCGGCACGGCGACCGCGCCGGGCACCGACCTCCAGCGCATCCAGATCGTCAAGGGCTGGCTCGACAGGCACGGGAAGACGCACGAGGCCGTCTACGACGTCGCGGGCGAGGTCCGGCCGGACGTCGGCGTCGATCCGGCGACGTGCACCCCGCGCGGCACGGGCGCAACGGAGCTCTGCGCCGTGTGGACGGACCCGCACTTCAAGCGCGGCGAGCGCGCCTTCTACTACGCCCGCGTGCTCGAGAACCCGACCTGCCGCTGGAGCACGCGCGTCTGCAAGGCGGCCGGCGTCGATCCGTTCGCGAGCGACTGTCCGGCTCAGGCGGCGCGCGCGGGCAGCGCGTTCGCCAACTGCTGCCTCGGCCCGTCGAACGACGCCTTCCTCGATCCGGTGATCCAGGAGCGGGCCTGGACTTCCCCCGTGTGGTACCGACCCGAGGCGATCGCGCGGCTGCGCGCCGCCGTGCGTTTCGGGCCGCGCCCAGCGACCGACCGGCTCGTGCTCCGCGCCGAGCTCGGCGGCGTGCCGCCGGACCTCGACCCTGCGCGCAACCCGCTCACGCTGCGGGTGACCGACGACGACACGATCTTCGCGGCCACCTTCCCCGCGGGGGCGCTCGTGCGCCGTGGCGCGCGCTTCGTCCTTCCCCACCCCGCGGGTGGGGTCGAGACCGCGACGCTCGCGCTGCACGGCCGGCGGGGGGCGACCTTCGCGCTGCGCACCGTACCGCTCGACCTCTCGCGCGCCGACCGCAGCGAGCACATGGTCACGGTCACGCTCGCCACCACGAACTTCCGGGCCGTGCACACCCGGCTGTGGAACGTGCGCGGCGACCGCCTCGTGCCGGAGGGGCACTGAAGTGCGCCGCCTCCTCGGCGCACCGCTCCTCCACTTCTTCGCCCTCGGGGCGCTGCTGCTCGGCGCGCGCACCTGGTGGGCTGCGCGCGCCGGCGAGCCCGCGCGCGAGCCGATCGTGCTCACCGCGGCCGACCTCGCGCGGCTGCGGGCCGAGTGGACGGAGGAGCACGGCACCGCGCCCGACGCCGCGGCCGAGGCCGTGCTCGTGCGCCGGGCAATCGACGAGGAGGTGCTGTGGCGGGAAGCGCTCGCCGCCGGGGTACCCGACCGCGATCCGGCGACGCGCGCGCGGCTGGCGCAGCTCGGGCAGTTCCTCGGCGAGGACGGCGAGCGCGGGCGCCAGGCGCTCGAGCGCGAGGCCCGGGACCTGGGCCTCGCCCGCAGCGACCTCGTGATCCACCGCCACGTCGTCGAGGCGATGCGCCTCGCGCTGGCGAAGCCCGCGGTCGACGACGTCCCCGCCGACGCGGACTTGCAGGCGTGGGTCGACGCGCACGCGGCGGAGCTCACCGAGCCGCCGGCGGTGCGGCTCGCGCACGTCTATCTGAGCGCGGCCGCCCACGGGGCCGCGCTCGAGGCGGACGCCGCGCAGCTCCTCGCGACGCTCCGCCGGGAGGGGGCGGGGCCCGAAGTCGCCGAGACGCGCGGCGACCCTTTCCTCCGCGGGGCGCGGCTGGGCCCGGTCTCCGACGAGGAGCTCGACCGCATCTTCGGACCCGGCTTCGCCCGCGCGCTCGCCGGCGCGCCGCTGCGCACCTGGGTCGGGCCCGTGCGCTCGAGCTACGGGCTCCACCTCGTGTGGATCGAGGAGCGGCTCCCGGCCCGCGTGCCCACGCTCGCCGAGGTGCGCAGCCGCGCCGTGCTCGGCGTGCTCCGCGAGCGCGGCGCCCGGCGCGCGGAGGCGCGCCTCGCGCAGCTCCGCGCGGCCTACGACGTGCGCATCGCGCCCTCGGTGCTCGGCGCTAGCGCTCGGCGATGACGACGCGCGCGGGCGACGGCGGCAGCTCGTGGAGCCGCGCGCGCGAGAAGCCGGCGCGGCGGAGCATCGTCTCGTATTCCGAGAAGGTGTAGGCGTCACCGGCGGGCGTCCCGGCCAGCATCACGAGCGCGAAGCGGACGGCGGCTGGCGGGCCGAGCCGGTCCTCGTCGGGAATGAACTCGACGATCACCACCCGGCCGCGGGGCGCGAGGGCCGCGTGCGCCCTGCCGAGGAAGCGCTCGCACGTCGCGGCATCGAAGTGGTGGAGGAAGTTGGGCACGAGCACCAGGTCGTAGGGCCCGCCGAGCGGCACCTCGAGGGCGCTGCCGGCGATGGTGTGGAAGCGCTCGGCGATGCCGGCGCGGCGCGCGTTCTCCTCCGCGACGGCGAGCACGTTGCGCCAGTCGAGCGCGGTCACCTCGAGTCGCGGATTGAGCTGGGCGAGCGTGATCCCGTAGAGGCCGTGGCCGGCCGCGACGTCGAGCACGCGCCCGCCGGGCAGCCGCTCGATGTCGAGGAGCCCCGCGAGCAGCCGGGCGAGCACCGCCGCGACCGGGCCCATCGCGCGCGCGAACTCGATCCACATCGGGTGCTCGGGCGCGAGCGACCCGTCCGCGGGCAGCGCCGTCCCCCCGAGCCGCACGGCCTGGGTGAGCCGCGCGAAGCCCTCGAGCACCTGGGGCGAGGCGAGGAAGTGGATGGCCGAGCCTACGTAGGTCGGCGCGTTGGCGTCGAGGAAGGCAGCGGCCGTCGGGGCGAGCGCGTACTGCCCGTCGGTCCGCGTGAGGAAGCCGTCCACCGTGAGGTAGCCCAGGAGCGCTCGCAGCCCGCGCACCGAGGCCTGACAGCGCGTGGCGAGGGCCTCCACGGTGGTGGCGCCGGCGGCGATCGCCGTGAAGACGTCGAGCTCGATCGCCGCCTTGAGCGCGGCGGTGCGCTGATAGCCGCCGAAGGCGTCCCAGAGCAGGTCGAAGGAGGGCGCGGCGAGGGGGGTCGGGCGTGCCCGCGCCGTCCGCGGCTTCTTGCCGCGCGGCGCGCGACGCGACCGCTTCCGCGGCGCCGCCGTGCGCTGTCGCCCTCGGCCCTTCGGCATCCGCGCCGAGCTAGCGCGAAGACGCGCGGCGGTCAACGGCGGTCAGGGGTGCGCCGCCGCCTCGAGCGAGGTCTTCCACAGGAACATCCGCACCGCGTCCACCTGCGCCGGCGTGAGCCCAGGCACGATCATGCGCGTGTTCGGATCGATCTGCTTCGGATCGAGGATCCAGTCCCGGGCCCAGGCATAGTCGACCCGCCGCGCCACCGCGATCAGATCCGGACCCTGCTGCTTGACAAGCGGCGTCTCAATCACCGTGCCGAGGTTGTGGCACTCGGCGCAGCGAAGCACGAACAGCGTCGAGCCCTCGGCCACCTTGTCGGCGGGGAACTTCGCCACCTCGGGCAGGGCACCTGCCGTCGGCGGCCGCTTGCCGATCAGGGCAAGATAGCGCGTGAGCACCGCCACCTCCTCGTCGCTCAGCGGCAGCTGCGGCATACGGTAGATCCGCCAGGGATAGATCTTCCCGAACTCGCGCGGCGCCTTGAGGAAGGCCTCGACCCAGCGCGGATCGAGCTTGCGGCCGGAGAGCCGCAGGTCGGGCCCCACGTTCCCGCCCTGGCCGTCGTCGAGCACGTGGCAGGCCCTGCACGAGTACTTCGCGGCCACCGCCCGTCCGGCCGCAAGCGGATCGGTGGGCAGCGGGGCCGGCGGCGGGGTGCTCTTGAGCGAGCGCACATAGTCGACGACCGCCCACAGCTCGGCCGGTGCGAGCACGTCGCCGTAGGCGGGCATCGGGGTGCCGTCCATCCCCGTGGCGATGCGGTAGTAGAGATCGCGGGGATCGGCGCCGCCGCGATAGACGCCCGCGGTGAAGTCGCGCGGTTGGATCGGTCGGCCGCTCGCGTCCTTCAAGTCCTTCGCCGAGGCGCCGTCGCCGCGCCCGAGGTCACCGTGGCAGCTCGCGCATCCGGCGTCAGCGTAGAGCTGCTTTCCGCGCGCGACGCTCTCCGGCGTGGACGGCGGCGCCGGCCCGGGATCCGCAATCGGCTGGGGCTCCGGCTCGTCGAGCAGGTCGGCCAGCTCGAGCACGTAGGCGGCTATCTGCCGCCGCTCCGCCTCGGGAAGGAACGCGAACGCGGGCATGGCCGTGCCCGGGATGCCGCGCTCGATGGTCCGCAGGACGTCGGCGGTCGTCGGGGGCCGTCCCGAGGGCGTGCTGCGCAACTTGAAAAGCCGCTTGGTGAAATCGCGCGGGCGCGGATCGACCCAGTCAGCCGCCGGGCCAGCTCCGTCCCCGCGCTCGCCGTGACAGCCGCTGCACTCGCGCAGGTACAGCGGCTTGCCCGCCCGCGCGTCGGCGGCGCCGAGCGGCCGCCCGGGGCCGGTGTCGGCGCGGGCCGGGGCAACGAGCGCCAGCGCCAGCAAGGCGACGGAGGACACGTGCGTCATGGACGATCTCCTGCCAGCCGCTGCGGCTCGCGCAGCAGCGCTTCGAGGGGCACCACCTCGCCGCCGTGCGCCCGCGCGAACGCCTCGGCCGCCGCGGGCTCGCGGAAGGCGAGGAGGCCGTGGCCCATCGGCGTCGCCGCGGCCGGCACGCGCACGAACGACGCGGCGAGCAGCGGCACGAGCTCGCCGCTCGCGTGGTCCTCGACCCACGCCGCGGGAATCGCCTCGTGCGCGCGCTGGATCGCGGCGAGGAGACAGCCCACATCGTCGTACTTCGTGAGCGTGCCGCTCGGGTCGCGCATCTCGCCGCCGAACCCCGGCTGGCTGATCAGCATCCGGCAGTACGCACAGGTGTCGCGCCCGTAGCGCATCGGCGCCGGGCCCGACCGCGCCGCGGGCCAGAGGAACACGACGCTCGCCACCACCGCAGCGAGCGCCACACCCGTCGCGAGCAGCCCCCGGGTCACGGCACCGCCGCCTTGCGGAAGAGTGCATAGCCCGCCGCCAGCGGCGCGGCGGTGAAGAGCACGAGCGCCGCGCCGAGCACCCCGACGAGCCCCGCCACGCCGAACTGGTCCCGGCCGAAGAGCCCGACGGGACCGAGGACGTCCAGGCGGTCGGTGAGCGCGAGCGTCCCAAGGACGCGCGCCTGCTGCACGGGGTTGAGCAGCGCGAGCGCGAACACCTGCCCCGGCTCGAGGCTGCGCGCGACCGCGAGGCCGATCGTGCCGAGATCGGAGACGTAGACGAGGAACAACCACACGGCGAACGCCGCCCCGATCACCCGCGCGCGCGAGCGGAGCGCAACCGAGAGCAGCGTGCCCACGGCGAGCGTCGCCGCCGCCAGGAGCAGCGTGAGGAGCACCAGGACGCCGAAGGCGCGCACGTCGCCGCCGGCCGTGATGCCCACGAGCGCCCCGGTCGTGCCGAAGCCCGCGAGCACCGCCGCGCCCACGGCGGCGAGTAGCCCGAGGTACTTGCCCGCGTACACCTCCGCCCGCGTGACCGGCTGCGCGAGCAGCATCGAGAGCGACTGGTCCTCGAGCTCGCCGGCGAGGCCGAGGCCGCCGAGCGAGAGCGTCACCAGGGGCACGAAGACGAGCACGAGGTGGAGCAGGCTCGCCGTCGTGCGGTCGAAGCCGGCGAGCCCCGACCGCTGTGCCCCGGCGAGCCCGAGCAGTGCCAGCGCGAGCGACAGGACGAGAAAGCACGCCGCTGCGAGACCGAACCAGCGGCTGCGCGCCGCCTCGCGCACCTCGCGCGCCGCCACGAGCATCGTCACCGACCACCTCACGGCCGGCCTCCGCGCCGCTCCTCGAGTGCCACGACCCGCCCCGACCCGGGCGCCGGCCGCCCGAGGCGGCCGGCGTCGACGCGCAGCACGCGATCGGTGAGCGTGGCCACCTCCTCGCGGCGGTGCGACGCCAGGAGCAGCGTCCGCCCGTCCGCCCGCAGGCGTGCCACGATCGCGGCCAGCGTGTGCTGTCCCTCCGCGTCGAGGCTCGCGCTCGGCTCGTCGAGCAGGAGGACGGGCGGGTCGCCGAGCAGCGCCACCGCGAGCGCGAGCCGCTGCTGCATTCCGCCCGAGAAGGTGCGCACCCGCTCGCCCGCGTGCGCCGCGAGCCCCACGAGCCGCAGGAGCCCCGGGATGCCGCCCGGGTCGGCGCCGCGCAGCCGGGCGACGAACGCGAGGGACTCCACCGCGCGCACGTCGCCGAAGGCGGCCTTCTGCGGCACGTACCCGAGCCGCGCCCGCGCGGCCACGGGCTCGCGGACGACGTCGTGCCCGTCGATCCTGGCGCGGCCGGTAAACGGCACGAGCCCGAGCAGACAGCGCAGGATGCTCGTCTTCCCCGAGCCGTTCGCGCCCACCAGCGCGACCGACTCGCCCCGCTCGACGCGGAACGACACGCCGTCGAGGATCCGGCGCCCGTCGATCGTGAGCCTGAGGTCGCTCGCGTCGATCACGCGGCCGTCCTCAGCGCCACCGCGACGATGCCGCCTGCGAGCGCGAGCAGCCCCGCACCCGCGACGGCGAGCGTGCGGTCCCCCCCGCGGGCGTCGCGGCTCTCCGTCCACGGCGAGAGCGGCGGGTGGCGCAGGGGGTGGGGATCGGTGAGCTTCGGGCGCGGCGCGAAGATCGGGAAGAGGCGCGCCGCGAGGTCGATCGCCTCGGCCCCCGGCGCGCCGTCGAAGAAGGCGAGCACCGGGTAGCGGTCGGCGAGCGCCTCGTAGGTGCGCTCGGCACGGTACGGCAGCTCCGAGACTCCGTCGCCGTCGGCGTCGTAGACGACCGCGTCGCTCCAGTAGTTCCCGCGGCCGCCGACCGCCCAGACGTTCTCCTCGGCGCTCCCCGCACCGAGCACTTGCACCTGGGTGCGGTTGCCGACGAACGCATTCTCCCAGAAGCGGATCCGGCGCGAGAGCGGCTCGAGGGCCACGCCGACGTCGTTGCGCGCGATCAGGTTGCCGCGGACATCGACCCGACCCTCTTTCGACTCCGGCGCGTCGTCGAAGAAGAGCCCGGTCCCGTTGCGGACGAAGCGGTTGCCGATGACGAAGACGTCGTCGGCGTTCTTGAGGAGCAGCCCGTAGGCCGCCTCGCCGCTCGTGAACGAGAAGGCGTTCTCGGTGAGCTGGATGCCGCGGCTGTACATGATCGCCGCGCCCACCTGGTCGTCCTCGAAGCGGTTGCCCCGGAAGGTGTTGTCGTTCGAGTACATGTAGTGGAGGCCGTAGCGGCTCCCACGCACCACGTTGCCCTCGACCACGGTGCCGGCCGAGTACCAGATGATGACGTCGCGGCTGCGCTCGACGCGGTTGCCGGCGAGCCGGCAGCCGCTCGAGTACCAGAGCCGGATGGCGTCGCCCCGGCGTACGGGCGGCAGGTCCTTGCCGACGATCGTCGAGCCTTCGATGCGGCAGCGGTCGCCCTGGGCGACGAAGATCCCGAAGAGCGTATCCTCGATGCGCACGTCGACAATCGCCACGTCGGATGCGTGGTCGATCCGGATGCCGGCGTCCTCGGTCGTGTAGCTCGCCCCGCTGCCGCGGATGGCGAGGCCGCGGAGGGCCGCCCCGGGTGCGACGATGCGTACCACCGTCCCCGCACCGCTCCCGTCGACGACGGCGCCCGCCTGCCCGACGAGGCGCACCGCGCGGTCGACGACGATCCGCTCGCGATGCACCCCCGGCGGGACGATCACCGTGTCGCCCTCGTGGGCGGTGGCGAGCGCCTCTGCGATCGTCCCGCCGGCGAAGATCTCCGCAGCCCGGGCACCGGACGGAAGGAGCGCGAGCGCCACGGCGGCGCTCGCCGCGCAGGTCGCGGTGCGGCGAAGCGGCCAGGGCAGCGGCACGGCGAAGACGAGCCCGAGCCCGAGGCAGGCCGCCACGCCCATCAGGTACATGCCCGCGCCGAGCTCGGGCGCCACCTTGAACTGGCCCACCTCGTACTCGGTGACGAGCTTCGGATCGATGTGCTGGACGGTCAGGTTGAGGGCGGCATCCGGGCTGCGGTCGTTCACGGCCCGGTTCATCCAGAACTTGAGATCGACGAGGAAGATCAGCGGGAACAGCAGCGCCGGCAGCACCGCGAGCAGCCGCTGCCAGCGCCGGCGAAGCCAGGGCGCGACGAGGAGCCCGAGCGCAACGCCCGCCATGCCGAGCGGGGCGAGCATCCGCTCGATGCTGGCAAACGACTGCATCGAGCGGATCCCGACGTAGTGCCCCAGCATGTCGACCTCGCGGAGGTCGCCGCTCACCGCGCGGGGGCCGACCGCCACGACCAACACGCGCTGCCCGTACTGCGGCGCCCGCGACTTCATGAACCACCACGGCAGCATCCACGACGCAGCCAGGGCCGCCAGGGCCACAGCCACGATGGTGAGGCTCGCCGCCGGATCGGGCTCGCGCTGCATCCCTACCTCCTCGCCGCGTCCTTGGGCTCGACGAGGAGCCACCCCGTCAGCTCCATGTGGAGCGCCGAGCAGAACTCGGTGCAGTAGTACGGGTAGACGCCCGGCTTGCTCGCCACGAGCTCGGCGCGCTCCGTCGCGCCGGGATCGATCGAGAGGTTGATGTTGTACCCGTGCAAGCCGAAGCCGTGCGTGGCGTCCCGCGCCGTCTCGACGTTGGTCCAGTTGAAGATCACCCGGTCGCCTTCCTTCACCCGCACGATGTCGGGCGTGTAGTGGGAGCGCAGGACGGTGCCGTTCACGGTGACCGTGTTGCCCTTGCGCACGATCGCTTCCTTGCCCTGCTCGGTGGCGTAGGGGGACTTCTTCATCGCCACGGGGTCGAAGCCCGTCTCCGGATAGGTCGTCCACGCCTGGAGCATCTCGACCGGGATGATCATCGAGTTGTGGGGCTCGCCGATCGTCGGCGTGTCGGAGAGAAGCCGCATCTTGGGGCCGCTGATGTCGATGAGCTGGAGGTTCTGGGGGTGCAGCGGCCCGAGCGGCGGGTAGCGGTCGACCGACCACTTGTTGAGGGCGACCAGATACTTGCCCCAGGGCTTGCGCGTGTTGGAGCCGGGTGCCTGGAGGTGCCCGATGTTGTAGTGGATCGACACCTTGTCGACGGCCTGCCAGGCCTTCTCCGGGGGGTTGTAGGGCGGCCCGAGGGTCCACTTCACGACCGTCGAGTCGAGGAAGCACGACGTGTAGCCGTTGCCCTTGTCGTCGAAGACGCTGTGGAGCGGGCCGAGCCCCACCTGGACGTGCGCCTCGAGGCAGGCGTCGTACTTGAGGATCGGGATCCCGAAGTCGTCGTGCCCCTCGAAGTTCTGCTCGGCGATCGCCCGCTTGATCTTCTCGACCGAGTACACGCTCACGTGCGGGTCGAGCTTGCCCGAGACGACCACGTACTCGCCGCCGGGCACGAGATCGACGCCGTGGGGGCTCTTCGACTCGGGCACGAAGTACATGAGCTTCTCCGCCACCACGGTGGGCAGCGGGATCACCTTCATGCCGTTTACGACCTTCACCTTCGCCGGGTCCTTGGCGACCTCGGCGGCCTTCTTCCAGTCGATCACGTGGAGGTAGTCCATCTCGCGCTGCGAGGCGCCGATCTCCATCGGCGGCTTGCCCTCGAGATCGCCGCCGGTCGCCATCTCGACGTTCATCGAGTTGATGAAGAAGAAGCCGTCGGACGGCCCGCGGCCGGCGATCGAGAGATCCTGGAAGTAGGGCGGGAGCTCGATCTGGAAGGACTCCTCGGGGACGATGCGGCCGGCCTGGCGGTCGAAGCGCAGGAAGCTCACCACGCCCTTGTACTTGCTGCGATAGTCCTCGATGGGCGCGTAGCCGTTCGGCTGGTCGAAGGGTGTCGGGAAGAAGGTGCTCACGATGATGTACTCGCTGTTGTCGGTGAAGACGCCGTGGTGATCGGAGTTCTGGTTGGGGATCTTGAAGATGCTCTTCGTCCGGAAATCCTTCATCGAGATGATCGCCACCCGTCCGGCGCTCTTGTCGGTGGCGGCGATCCACTCGCCGTCGTACTTGCCGTTGGTGAGCGAGATCTGCGGGTGATGGAGATCGCCCCAGGTCTGCGTCGGCAGGCCGGGACCCCACGACCCGTTCTTCAGCACCTCGGCCGCCTCGACGTCCCCCTGCCCCCAGCCCTGCCAGGGGTCCGGCGCATAAACGGGGATCGTCTTGAGGAGCCGCATCGACGGGATGCCGTAGAGCATGATGTCGCCCGCGTGGCCGCCCGAGGTGATCATGACGAAGTCGTCGTACTTGCCCGGCGGGACGAAGGTCTTGAGCGCGGCCTCCGCCTCCTCCGGAGTGAGCCCCCGCTGCTGGATGATCTCGTCGAGCGCGCTTCCCCCGACCGCGGCCTCGCTCGGCCTGACCGGGCTCTCGCGAGGGCGCAGGAGCAGAAAGGCGGCGCCCGCGAGGGCCGCCGCCGTCACCAGCAGCCGCGTGGTCTTCATGCGGCCTGCGGAAAGCAACTTGCGTACCGGCGCGGCGCTCGGGGAATTCGTGTCGGCGTTCTCGTTCGTCGGAAGCCAGGCCGCCAATCGAGCCCGGGTTGCGAAAAGGCATCGAGCGATTCAAAGTGAAACTAATGAGACAGGGCATCTGCGTGCTCCCCTTCGAGCAGGGCGCGCGGCTGTGCCGCATCTGCCGCCTCGGGCCGCCTCTGCCAGGGCTCCAGCGCTGCTCGCGCGTGGTCGCCGAGAGCGCGGCGATGCGGGCGCTCATGCTGAGAGCAGCGCCCGTTGCCGCCAGCGACGCCCCGGTGGTCATTCACGGCGAAAGCGGGGCCGGCAAGGAGGTCCTCGCGCGCGCGCTGCACGCCAACAGCCCGCGGCGGGCGCGGCCCTTTCTCGCGGTCAACGTCGCCGCCCTGCCCGCCGATCTCCTGGAATCGGAGCTGTTCGGCCACGCGAAGGGGGCGTTCACCGGCGCCGCCGCCGACACCCCGGGGCTCTTCGAGGCGGCCGACGGCGGCACGCTGCTGCTCGACGAGATTGCCGAGATGCCGCCCGCCCTGCAGGCAAAGCTCTTGCGCGTGCTCGAGAACGGCGAGATCCGCCGCGCGGGCAACGTCCGGTCCTTCCCGGTGGACGTCCGGATCCTCTGCGCCACGAATCAGGACCTCGCTGCCTGCGTGACCGCCCGGCGCTTCCGGGCGGATCTCTACTACCGGCTGCACGTCTTCAGCCTGACGGTGCCGCCGCTGCGCGCCCGGCTGGAGGACATTCGCCCGCTGTCGGAGATGTTCCTCGCCCAGGAAGGCCACGCGACCGGCCGCTTCACCCGGCGGGCGCGCCGCGCCCTCGAGCGCTACCCCTGGCCCGGGAACGTGCGCGAGCTCGCCAACGCCGTGAAGCACGGCGCCGTGCTCTCGGGCGGCGCCGACGTCGACGTCGAGCACCTGCCCGAGGCCGTCGTCCGCGGGACGGCCCCGGCGGCGACGGGTCCCCTCCTCCAGACCCTGGCCGAAGTGGAGCGCACACACGTGCTGCGCGTGCTCGAGGCGTGCGGCGGCCGGCACGTCGACGCTGCCCGCATCCTCGGCATCGGCCGGGCAACGCTCTGGCGCAAGCTCAGCCGCTACCGCTCGACCCCGGCGGCGCGACGCCCGTGACGTCGCGGGCTCGCGATCCCCTCTTGACTGGACGACGCGGCCGGCTCACCCTCGCCCCGAACCCCAACGGAGGACGCAGACCATGGATGGAGACGTGCAACGGGCATTACCGCGGCTCAACGAGCCCGCGCCGGACTTCAGCGCCGTATCGACCCAGGGGCCCATCAAGCTGTCGGACTATCGCGGGAAGTGGGTGGTGCTCTTCTCCCACCCGGCGGACTTCACACCGGTGTGCACGACGGAGCTCACCGCCTTCGCCCGCCGCCAGCAGGATTTCAAGGCGATCAACACCCAGCTCATCGGCCTCAGCGTCGACAGCGTCTACTCGCACATCGCCTGGATCCGCGACATGGAGCAGCACTTCGGCGTGAAGATCGAGTACCCGATCATCGCCGATCTCGACACCAAGGTGGCGCAGCTCTACGGGATGATCCACCCGGGGGCGAGCAGCACCGCCACGGTGCGCTGCGTGTTCGTGATCGACGACGAGGGCGTGCTCCGCGCGATGATCTACTACCCGCTCACCAACGGCCGCAGCGTCGACGAGATCCTGCGCATCGTGCAGGCCCTTCAGCTCAACAAGGCGAAGGGTGTGGCCACCCCGGAGGGCTGGAAGCCCGGGGACAAGGTCATCGTCCCGCCGCCCGTCACCGTCGCCGATGCCGAGGCGCGCCTCAAGGAGAAGGGCGCCGAGGTGACCGACTGGTACTTCGTCAAGAAGGCGGTGTGAGCCGGGCTCAGCCGCGCGCCGCGGCGAAGAGCGTCACGGGCTCGTCGAAACCCTTGAGCAGGCGCTTGCCGGCCGGCTCGAAGCGGAAGCGCGAGCCGGCCGCGGCCGCGACCTCGGCCGTCACGAGCACCTCGCCCGGCACCGCCAGCTCGGCGATGCGCGCCGCTTGGTTCACCACCGGGCCGTAGTAGTCCCCGCCGCGGGAGAGGACCGGCCCGCTGCCGAGGCCGCCGCGCGGCGTGACCGCGCGGTCTTCGGCCACCTGCTCGACCAGCGTGAGCGCGATGTCGCAGGCCGCCGCCGGCTCGATCGCCACGAACATCGCCTCGTCGCCGATCAGCTTCACGAGCCGCCCGTCGCGCGCCACCGTGACGTCGTGCGCGAGGCCTTCGAAGCGCAGCAGCAGCTCCGCCAGCTCGCGCGCGCTTTGGCGGCGCGAGAGGCTCGTGAAGCCCACGAGGTCGACGAAGCCCACCGTGCGCTGCACGAGGTCGACCGAGCCGGGCACCCGGCCCGCACGCAGGCGGCGGATCGCCGTCTCCACGTGCGCCCGGAACAGCGCCTGCATGGCAGGCAGGAGGAGGTCGAGCGCGCCGATCGCGCGCAGGTTCGCCTGCGCCAGCGCGAGCTCGTCGCCGCCGGCCGCGTGGATGGGCCCTTCGATGTTCACCACGAAGAGCGACACCGCGGCCTCGGCGATGCGGCCGAGCGATGCGCCCACGATGTGCATGAAGTCGCGCAGCGCCGCCTCGCCGAAGAGCTCCGCGCCGCGGGCGAAGGCGGCCACCGTCGCGACGTCTTCCGGGCTGAACGCGGGCGCGTCCGGGGCGACGGGGGGAAGAGCCGCCGCGAGGAGGATGTCCTCCACGCGCGAAAGCGGCAGACCCGCGCGCGCCGCCACGTCGCGGAGCGTCAGCCGGTCGCGGCCCGGTCGCAGCGCGAGATCGCCGGCGAGGCCGGTGAGCGAGCTCCCGCGGCGGACGGCCGCCACGATCTCCTCGGCGGTGATGCCCTGCGCGATGAGCCACGCGATCAGCGCGCGACGCTGGGCCGCCTGCGGTGCCGCCGGGTCGTAGAGGCCCGCGGCCGCGAGCGTCGCGAGGTCCTCGGGGCTGGGTACGTCAGTCGGCATAGCCGAGCTCGCGCAGGCGCTCGCGCGTCCGCTCATCCACCTGCGCGCGCGCGGGCGCGGGAAGCGCCAGCTCCGCGGCCGCCGCCGCCATCGCCTGCCGGTGATCGTTCAACTCTGTGCGAAGCGCGGCGCAGACGGCGGCCTCGCGGGCGCAGACGTCGCTGCGCTCCTGCGGGTCGGCGCGCAGGTCGTAGAGCCGTTCCTCGCCCCGCGCCGCGCGCACGTACTTCGAGCCCTCGGTCCGCACGGCCTCCAGGCCCGCGACCTGGCTCGCCTCGCCGAACACCGGCCGCGCTTCGAGGGCGCCACCGCGGATGAGCGGCGCCAGGCTGCGCCCCTGCGATGAGGGCGCGCTCTCCGCGCCCAGGAGGTCGAGGATCGTCGGGGCGAGATCGATCAGACCGACCTCCTGCTCGACCACCCGGCCCCGGCCCAGGCCCGGCACGCGGACGATCAGGGGCACGTGCATCATCTCCTCGTAGTAGGTCCGACAGTGTTCGACGCCCCCGTGGTCGTAGAGCTCCTCGCCGTGGTCGGAGGTGACGACGACGATCGTGCGATCGAGGAGCCCTCGGTCGGCCAGCCCGTCCAGCAACGCGCCGATCCAGTAGTCGGCGTAGGCGATGCCCCGATCGTACATGGCGGCGAGGTGCTCGACGTCGCGGGGATCGAGCCGCCGCCCACGACGAGCCGCGGCGAGGCTCTCCCACGTGCCGTCGAGCCAACCGGTGTAGCCCGGATCGAAGTCCCACCGACGGTAGCGGGCTCGCTCCTCGTCGAGCGCGAGCGCCACCGCACGGTTCCCCGGATCCGGGCTCGCCGTCGAGTACCACGGGTTCGGCGGCGGCGGCGTGTAGGGCGAATGCACCTCGGCGACGTGGAGATAGGCAAAGAACCGCCGGGGGCTCACGCCGTCGAGCCACTCGAGAAGCGCGGCGACGTTGAAGCGGATCCCCGGATGCACGTTGGCGTCGTAGCGCTCGAAGCCCTGCCCGAAGCCGAACTCCGGAGCCGGATACGAGCCCTGGACGAAGCCCGCGGTGGCGAAGCCCCGCGCGCGCAGCATCTCGGCGAGCGTGACCCGCGATTCGTCGAGGACGGTGACCGGCTTGAAGTGGGCGTGGTCGGTCAGCCAGAGGCCGATGTCGCTCGCGAGCGTTGCCCCGTGCACGGAGGGATAGAGCGAGGTGAACATGGTCGCGAGCGAGGGGAGCGTCCACGGCGTGGAGCTGATCGCCTGCGCGAACCGCGTGGCGTCGGCGGCGAGCGCGTCGAGGTGCGGCGACGTCGGCCGGCGGGTGTAGCCGTAGCAACCGAGGTGGTCGGCACGCAACGCGTCGACCACCACCAGGACGACGCCCTCGGGCGGTCGCGGCGGCTCCCGCCGGCAACCGACGCCCGCGAGCACGAGCAGAACGGCCGCGGCCGCCCACGGTCTCGCCGCGCCGGTCCAGGGTGCGCGATTGCGGCGGGGGCTCATCGATGATGGTCCGCTACAGTCGGCGCGTCCGCGCTGTCAAGCCGGCCGGAAGCTGGACCGGCAACCGCGGCGGGTGCTACGCGCGCGGGATGCGCCGAGGCGAGAGACGACCCGGCGGGGCCCCGCTCGTCGAGGTCGCGGCGGTCTTCCTCCGCCTCGGGCTCACCGCCTTCGGCGGCCCCGCAGCGCACGTGGCCATAATGGAGCGCGAAACGGTCGTCCGTCGCCGCTGGCTTCCGCGCGAGCGCTTCCTCGACCTCCTCGCCATCGCGAACGTGCTCCCCGGACCGAGCTCGAGCGAGCTCGCAATCTACCTGGGCTACGTCCGTGCCGGCTGGGCCGGGCTGGTCGTGGGCGGGGTCTGCTTCGTCGCCCCCGCCGCCGTGCTCGTCGCCCTTCTGGCACGGCTCTATGTGCGCTTCGGCGCGCTCCCGCAGGCGGCGGGGCTCCTCTACGGCGTGCGCCCGGTCGTGGTGGCCATCGTGCTCGAGGCCGTCTGGCGGCTCGGCCGCACGGCGATCCGCGACGCCGCCGCGGCGCTCGTGGCGCTCGGGACCGCCGTGCTGAGCCTCGCCGGCACCGCCCCGGTGACCGCGCTTCTCGCCGCGGGGCTCGCGCTCGCGGCGCTCCGCACCGGCCCCCGGAGGCTCGTGGCGGCGTTCTCCGTCGTACCGGCCGGCGGCGCTGCGGCCGCCGCTTCCCCCGGGCTCGGCGGGCTCTTCCTCGTCTTCCTCAAGCTCGGCGCGGTGGTCTTCGGCAGCGGCTATGTGCTGCTCGCCTTTCTGCGCGCCGATCTGGTCGAGCGGCTCGGCTGGCTCACCGAGCGTCAGCTCCTCGATGCGGTCGCGGTCGGGCAGGTGACGCCGGGGCCCGTGTTCACCACCGCAACCTTCATCGGTTATCTGCTGGCGGGCGCGGCGGGTGCGGTAGTTGCCACCGTGGCGATCTTCCTGCCCGCCTTCGCGCTGGTCGCCGCGAGCGGCCCCGTCGTCCCGGCGCTGCGCCGCTCCCGCGTCGTCGCCGCGGCGCTCGACGGGATCACGGCCGGATCGCTGGCGCTCATGGCCGTGGTCACCTGGCAGCTCGGCCGCACGGCGATCGTCGACCTGCCGACCGCGGCGCTGGCGCTCGCGAGCGCCACGGCCCTCTCGTGGCTGCGCCTCGATTCGACGTGGCTCATCGCGGCCGGCGCCGCGCTCGGGACGCTGCTCGGCGCGCCACGCGTGCCGTGACCGCGGTCAGCCGCGGCTCTGGGCCCCCGCGAGCTGTCCCACGATGCCCCGCAGCGTCGCCGTGGCGATCGGCACGACCCCGAGGACGAGGAACACCGTGTCGGCCACGATGCGGGCCCACTCGAGCGCATGGAAGGTGCCGGTCATGAGAAACGGCAGCCGCCGCGCGTGCCAGTAGCCGTGCTCGAGCACGTCCCAGAGCTGGAGGACGCCGCCCGGAAAGAGGTCGAGCGCGACCATCAGCGCGAGCCCGCCGTTGAGGCCCCAGAAGCCCACGCGGATAAGCCCCTCGAGGCGCTGCCAGCGCCCGTCGTCGAGCAGCGCCCGCAGGCAGAAGACGAGCACGGCGAGCGCGAGCATGCCGAAGACGCCGAACATCGCGGTGTGACCGTGGTTGCTGGTGAGCAGCGTCCCCACCTCGAAGTACGACACGATCGGGAGGTTGATGAGAACGCCGAATACCCCCGCCCCGACGAAGTTCCAGAACCCGACGGCCATCAGGAAGGCGATCGCCCAGCGCTGGCGCGCGGCGAACGCCTGCCCGCACTCGGGGCACCGGCGGTGGCGCAGGCTCACGAAGTCCCAGGCGTCGAGCGTGAGCAGCGTGAGCGGCACCACCTCCATCGCCGAGAAGCAGGCGGCGAGCCCCATGTTGAGCGTGCCCTGGCCGGTGAAGTACCAGTGATGCCCCGTGCCGACGATGCCTGCGCCGAGATAGAGGATCGCGTCGAGGTAGACGACGCGCGTGGCGGTGGTCGCGTCCACGAGGCCCATCTGGAAGAACATCACCGCGACCAGCGTCGTCGCGAACAGCTCGAAGAAGCCCTCGACCCAGAGGTGGATGATCCAGAACCGCCAGTTGTCGATCACCGTGAAGTTCGTGTCGGGGCCGTAGAACAGCGCCGGAAGGTAGAAGAGCGGAATGGCCACGGCCGAGTAGAGGAAGAGCGCGGCGAGCCCGCCGTCGCCTGGACGGCGCATGGCGGGGCGGAGCGCCCGAAAGAGGAGCACGAGCCAGAAGACGAGCCCCACCGCCAGCAGGCACTGCCAGAAGCGCCCGAGGTCGAGATACTCCGAGCCCTGGTGGCCGAGCCAGAACCAGAGCGCGCCGAGCGCGTCGCGGATGCCGAGCCATTCGCCGAGGAGGCTGCCCACGACCACCACGGCGAGCGCGCCGAGCAGCACGAGCACGCCCGTGCGCTGCCCGGGAGGATCGCCCCCGCCCACGAGCGGCGCCAGGAAGAGCCCGCCCGCCACCCACGCCGAGGCGATCCAGAAGATCGCGAGCTGGAGATGCCAGGTGCGCAGCAGGTTGTACGGCAGCCAGCGCGCCAGATCGAAGCCGTAGAAGCCGTTCGGCTCGACCCGGTAGTGAGCGAGCGCACCGCCGGCGAGCGCTTGGAGGAGGAACAGCACGGCCACGACCGCGAGGAAGAGGCCGCTCGCCCGCTGGCTCGGGGTGGGACGCCAGCCGAGGAGCCGGCGGTCGTGGGCATGCCCCGGCTCGCCCGCGCCCTTCCAGCCGAGGAAGTCGAACTTCCCGAAGGCGAAGAGCACGAGGCCGAGCGCCCCGAGCAGCGTGATCACGCTGAGCGCGCTCCAGAGGTAGGTCGACGCCGTCGGCAGGTTGCCCGCGAGCGGCTCGTAGGGCCAGTTGTTCGTGTAGGAGTAGTCCTTGCCCGGCCGGTCGGCGACCGTCGCCCAGGCCGCCCAGGCGAAGTAGGCCGCCAGCGCCGCGAGCTCGTCGGGCCGCCGGATGTACGCAGCCGGCAGTCCCGGAGGCGGCTCCGCCCCGTCGAAGTACGCGCGCCACTCCCGTGCCTGGCTGGCGAACGCCGCGGCCTCGCCGGGGGAGAAGCCGAGCGTGTCGGTCGCGGGGTCGTAGCGGTTGGCCTTGAGCGCCGCGCGCGCCTCGGCATCGATCTCCGCCGCCGCCCCGGCCGGGAGCGCGGCGTAGGGCTGGCCGTAGCGGGCCTGCGCCCGCGTGTCGCGCGCGATCTCGGCCATGCGGTGGAGATACTCGGCGCTGTAGTCGGGCCCGAGGTACGCGCCGTGCCCCCAGAGCGTGCCGTGCTCCATCAGCGCGTACTTGAAGAACACCTCCTGGCCGCGCAGGACGTCGCCGCGGGTGAAGAGCGTCCGGCCCGCCTCGTCGACGACCCGGGCGGGAATCGGCGGCGCGTTGTCGTAGGTCTGGACGGTCACGATCGAGAGGATCGTGAAGCCCACGGCCATCACGAGGATGGCGCCGTGCCGCCACCAGGGCGAGAGCCCCTCCGCCGTCCGCCCGTCGCTCACGGGCGGCCATCCTGCAATTTCCCGGGCGGCGCCACAACCGGCTATCCTAGGACCTTATGCACGGTCGCAAGACGACGGATCGGACGGCGGCGCTGCTTCCGCCGTGCTTCTTTGCGCCCGCGGTCGCGTTCTTCGCGACGGCGCTCGTGCTCGCGCCCGCGGTGGCGCCGGATCTCCGCACCCACTTCTATCAGCCGCACGTCCTGGCGCTCGTCCACATGCTGACGCTCGGGTGGATCAGCATGGTGATGATGGGCGTGCTCTACCGCTACGTGCCGGGGCTCACCAAGCGCCCCGTGCCGTTTCCCCGCCTCGCCGTAGCGCAGTGGGCGAGCTTCGTCGCCGGCACGACAGCGCTGATCGGTGGCTTCTGGACAGGCTCCTGGCCGACCGCCACCGCCGCCGCCGGCACGCTCGCCACCTCGGCCGTCCTGCTCTGCGCGAACCTCTGGCCGATGCTGCGCGCGGCGCGGCGGCTCGGGGTTGCGGAGCTCGGCGTGGGGCTCGCGACCACGGCGCTCGTCGCCGCGGCGATCCTCGGCACGCTGCTCGCAGCCGACAAGCAGCGCGGGTTCCTCGGCGGCGACGTGGTGACCAACCTCGCCGCCCACGCGCACCTCGCCGCCCTCGGCTGGGTGGGCCTCACCGTCTGCGCCTTGTCCTTCCGCTTCCTCCCAGCCTTCTTGCTGCCCACGGCCGAGGTTGCGGACGCCGCCCGGCGCCTGGTCGCGCTTCTCGCCGCCGCGGTGCTCGCGCTCGTCGCCGCGCTCTGGTGGCGGAGCGCCCTTACGCCCGTCGCTGCGCTCGCCGTCGCAGCCGCGCTTGCGGCCTATGCGGCGCTCGCCGCACGGGTGGTGCGCACCCACCGCCTGCCGCTCGACTGGACGGCGCGACACGCGATCGCGAGCGTCGGGTGGTGCCTCGTCACGGCCGCAGCCGGCTTGGTGCTCTGCGTGCTCGGCGGGCAGGGCGAGCACGGCGTGCACCTCGCCGCGGCATACGGCGCCGTGGGGCTCCTCGGCTGGCTCTCGAATCTCGTGATCGGCGTGTCGTACAAGCTCTTTCCCGGCTTCGTCGCCGGCACGCGCAGCGAGCGCGCCCGCCGCCCGGTGCCGCTCGCTGTCCTCGGGGTGCCCGAGCGCGTGCAGCCGGCGGTCTTCGTCGCCTTCAATCTCGGGACGGCGACGCTCGCCGGCGGGCTCCTCGGCGACCTCGTGTGGCTGGTGGTGGGCGGGATGCTCGTGTCGGCGGCCGCGGCGGTGTTGTACGCAGCGAGCACGGCGCGCACGCTCGCCTTCGCGGTGCTCGATCCCCGGCGACCGCCCGATCCGCTCGCCGTGCTGCCCTGAATCGACCGCCGCCCGCGGCGGCCGGTTTTGCCGTGGCCGCCGTCCTGCTATGGCCTCGCGGCGATGGGGAACCGCACGGTGCCGCGGTGGCGCCTGACCCTTGTGGCGAGCCTCGTGCTGCTCGGGAGCGGCAGAGCCCCGGCCAGGGCCTACGCGACCGTCTCGCTCACGAGCGATCTCCTCTCGCGGTTCTGGGGGATGCCGGTGCAGATGGAGGCCAAGGTGTTCGTGCCCCGGCGCTGCCGCCGCGCCCCCACGCCCTGTGCGGTCATGTACCACCTGCCCTCCTACGGGGGCTTCAAGACTCCGGGCACCACCCTCGACGACTTCGCGGCGCTCGGCGCCCGCTTCCCTGGCTTGGCGATGGCGCACGTGCTTCTCGATCCCACGGTGAACGGCGGCTACGGCTACTTCACCGACTCGGAGAACAACGGGCCGTGGGAGAGCGCGCTCGTCACCGAGTTCGTCCCGTACCTCGAGGCGCTCCTCGGCGTCGGCGGGTCACCCACGAACCGCTTCCTCGAGGGGTACTCCTCGGGTGGGTGGGCCGCCGTCTGGCTCGAGGTCGCGCACCCGACGTTCTTCCGCGCCGTGTGGGCCGTCGCCCCCGACCCGCTCGACTTCCGGCACTTCTACGAGGTCGACGTCACCCCTGGCTCGACCGACAACTTCTACGTGCGCCCGCACGGCGCCCCGCGCTTTCTCGACCGCGAGCACGACGTCACCATGCGGCGCTTCATGCAGCACGTCGACGACGACCCCGCGCGCGGCGGGCTCATCTCCTCGTACGAGTTCGCCTGGAGCCCGCGCGGCCCCGACGGCCTCCCGCTGCGCCTCTTCGATCGGACGAGCGGCCGCCTGAACGAGGCGACGCTCGAGGCCTGGCAGGCCCACGACGTGCGCGCGGTCCTCGAGGCCGGCGGTGCCGCGCTCGAGGCGGCGCTCGCCGGCAAGCTACACCTCTACTGCGGGGCCGAGGACGACTTCTTCTACGACCAGCCGACGGCCGCGCTCTGCCGGTTTCTCCGCCAGCAGCGCTACGCGGCGGCCTGCGCCGTCGTGCCGGGCCTCACCCATGGATCGATCCTCGGCCCCTCCTCCCTCGACCCCCTCGGCGTGCGCCACCTGATCCTCGTCGAGGCCGCGCGCCTGCGCCGCCGCGACGCACGCCCTAGGAGCCTGTCCGAGTAATGCTCCGGCTACGGCGGCGAAGGGACGGCTGCGAGCGGCGTGCTCGCTCCTCCCTCGTGCGGCGTAGCTCGAGCTACGCCTCCTCGGTCGTCGCTGCGCTTGCCGCTCTCGCTCGCCCCTTCGCCGCCTCGCTTGCGTCGATTACTCGGACAGGCTCCTAGA